>Ga0129342_1000576_pt1 | contig 15895 bp, 11 predicted proteins | sample CPBDNA_5_FD_94426 | JGI IMG/M metagenome (GOLD analysis project Ga0129342, IMG submission 94426) | Freshwater to marine salinity gradient microbial communities from Chesapeake Bay, USA - CPBay_Sum_15_0.2_DNA | ecosystem: Environmental > Aquatic > Marine > Coastal | place: USA: Chesapeake Bay...
AATTCCTGCGGCTTCTAATTGGTCGATGATGCGACCTGCTCTATTATACCCCAGTTTTAGTTTACGTTGCAAAAGCGATGCCGAACCTTGCTGGGCATTCACAACTACTTCTGCGGCTTCCCTAAATAGGGCATCGCGGTCTTCGATATTATTTTCTTTTGTTGACTCGTATTCCTCAGAAACGTATTCAGGCAATAAATGTGCATCGGGATAGGCACGTTGCGACCCAATAAAATCTGTAATTTTTTCCACTTCGGGTGTGTCCACAAATGCGCATTGCAGTCTGATGAGATTGTTTCCTTGTGTAAATAACATATCACCTCGACCTATCAATTGGTCTGCACCACCGCTATCTAAAATAGTTCTTGAGTCAACTTTGGAAGTAACCCGAAAAGCGATGCGAGCAGGGAAATTGGCTTTAATAAGTCCTGTAATGACATTCACCGATGGGCGTTGCGTGGCAATAATCAAGTGAATTCCAACGGCTCGTGCTAACTGTGCCAGGCGTGCTATGGGGGTTTCTACTTCTTTTCCCGTGGTCATGATAAGGTCTGCAAACTCATCAATAACCAACACGATATAAGGCAAATAGACATGGCCATCGTGTGGATTTAGCCTTCGTTCTTTGAACTTGGCATTGTATTCTTTGATATTGCGACACATGGCTGTTTTGAGCAAGTCGTAACGCGTATCCATTTCAATACACAACGAATTTAGTGTATTAATAACTTGCTTGTTATCAGTAATTATGGCATCATCAGCATCCGTTAATTTTGCCAAATAATGGCGTTCAATTTTGTTGAAAAGTGTAAGCTCTACCTTTTTTGGATCAACAAGAACAAACTTGATTTCGGCAGGGTGCTTTTTGTATAAAAGTGATGTTAAAATCGCATTTAATCCCACCGATTTTCCTTGTCCAGTTGCTCCTGCCATGAGTAGGTGCGGCATCTTAGCCAAATCCACCACAAAAGTTTCGTTGCTGATGGTTTTTCCAAGCGCAAGTGGAAGTTCCATTTCTGCCTCTTGAAACTTTTTAGCTAGTATTACTGAGCGCATCGAAACAATAGTTGCTTTTTTGTTTGGGACTTCTATACCAACAGTTCCTTTTCCAGGGATAGGCGCAATAATTCGTATGCCCAACGCAGACAGTGACAGCGCAATATCGTCCTCTAAGTTTTTGATTTTAGAAATGCGAACACCCGCTGCAGGAACTATTTCATAAAGCGTTACCGTTGGACCAATAGTCGCTTTGATATCTGCAATCCCAATTTGATAATTTTTGAGCGTACCCACAATGCGCTCTTTGTTTTCTTCAAGCTCCTGCTCATTAATGGTAATGCCTTCGTGAGGATAGCTTTTTAGCAATGACTCGGTAGGAGAGCGGAAATTTTTTAATTCTAGGGTTGGATCAACTTCACCAAAATCTGCAACCAACTTTTTTGCCTTTTTTAAGATTTCGTCCTCCTCGGTTTCTGTGACCGATAGAGCTACATCGTCGCCCATTTTAGAAGCTGATTTTTTTATCGGTTCAGGCTTATCTTCTTCTAAAATTGGTGGTTCTTTTTCAGTATCAGGAGAATCAAACGAAACTTCAGTTACCTCATCTTCAACCATATTTGCAGATGCTGTTTTTTTGGATGAAAAGCGCAGGTTTTCAGGTTTCCATTTTAGTTGATATACCAAAAAGGCTACGGCAATAAGCAACAATATGCTAGCAACCCCCAACGGACCAATGTAGTGTACCATTAAGGCATTTGCCTCAAACCCTGTTACACCACTTAGCAATGGATATTTTGGTAAAATCAAGGCCATACCAATCGATAACCAAAGCGATAATAACAATGTCCAAATCCAACGAATGCCTAGTTTGTTTGTTCCGAAATTGATAAAATGACTTACGCCAGTGACTAAAATCATAAAAGCAATGAAAAAAGCACCTACACCAACCCCTTGGTAAATAAACAAATGGCTAAGCGAAGCACCTAATTTTCGAATGCTGTTTTTAACCGGTATATCTCTGTTGGAAAGTTCTCCGATGGCACTTTGGTCAACTTTCCATGTTTGAAAAAAGGAAGCAAAGGCAGTAAACAGCAATATGGCAATAAGCACACAAAAAGCACCCCACACAATTTGTTGTTGGCGGTTGAGTCCTTTTAAGCGGAATTTCTCTTTAAAACTCATATGGTTTATATAGTCAAAAATACAACAAAAAAACCCGATGAAGTTATCGGGTTTTTAACGTTAATGGTATTTTACCTTTAAACAATCTTAATTCAAATCAAATCGATCTGCGTTCATGACTTTATTCCAAGCTGTAATAAAATCGTTTACAAACTTTTCATTATTATCATCTTGAGCATAAACTTCTGCAATAGCTCTAAGCTCGGAATTTGAACCAAATACCAAATCAGTACGAGACGCTGTGCGAACGTTTTCCCCAGTAGATCTATCAACTCCATTATAAGAATTATATCCAGAAGTATGCCACTTTACATCCATAGATAAAAGTGCTTTAAACCATGAATTGTCAAGTTTTCCATTAGTCCAAATACCATCGCCAGAATGAGAAACACCCATAGCGCGCAATCCGCCAACTAAAACGGTCATTTCAACAGGATTCAATCCTAAAAGTTGTGCCTTGTCCAACATTATTTCTTCGGGTGAAACCGCAAATTCCTTTTCTGAATAGTTTCTAAATCCACAAGCTCTGGGTTTTAGCAATTCAAAAGAGTTTATATCGGTATTTTCTTGTGTGGCATCTCCACGACCTGTAGTTACCTTTACTTTGGTTCCACTGGCCATTTCAATACCAACTGCACCTCCAATAACAATAATATCAGCAATACTGGCACCCGTATCAGCAGCAATTTGTTCATATACTTCCAAAACACTTGCTAATTGTGATGGATTATTTACCTCCCAGTTTTTTTGAGGTTCCAATCGTATTCTTGCGCCATTAGCGCCACCACGATTATCAGAGCCTCTAAATGTGGAAGCAGATGCCCATGCGGTTTCGATCATTTGCTGCTGTGTCAGTCCGCTATTTGCCAATTCAGTACGAACCGCTTTTTCTTCATTATCCGAAAGAGTTTTACCAGCCGCAACAGGGTCTTGCCAAATGTATTCTACGTCTTTAAAATCTCCAGCAACATAGTTGCTTTTGGGGCCCATATCTCTATGAAGCAGCTTGAACCATGCGCGTGCAAACGCCTCACCAAATGCATCAGGGTTTTCCATGAAACGCTCACATATTTTGCGGTATTCAGGGTCAACTTTCATAGACATGTCAGCTGTAGTCATCATGGGAAGTACTTTTTCATCACTTCCGTCTACTTGCGGAACCATATCTTCTTCAGCACAATTTATAGGGTGCCATTGCCATGCTCCAGCAGGACTTTTTTTGCATTCCCATTCGTATTTAAACAGTAGGGTTAGATAGCCCATATCCCATTGAATAGGATTGGTAGTCCAAGGACCCTCAATACCACTAGTTATTGTATCTACACCCTTTCCTGATTTGTGAGAGCTTAACCAACCAAACCCTTGTGCTTCTATAGACGCTCCCTCTGGCTCAGCCCCTACATGAGCTTCATCTCCAGCGCCATGCGCCTTACCAAAAGTGTGACCTCCTGCAGTAAGGGCAACAGTTTCCTCATCATTCATTGCCATACGCTTAAAGGTTTCACGAACATCTTGTGCTGATAATGCTGGATCGGGGTTAGCGTTAGGCCCTTGGGGATTTACATAAATAAGCCCCATTTGAACCGCAGCAAGCGGATTTTCTAAATCTTGACGGGTTTTACCATAGCGATTATCTCCAAGCCATTCATCTTCAGCACCCCAATAAATATCTTTTTCTGGATGCCAAATATCTTCTCTACCTAGGGCTGTGCCATGATTTGGACCACCCATATCTTCAATGGCAACATTACCTGCAAGAACAAGCAAATCTGCCCAACTTAAAAGATTTCCATATTTTTCCTTAATAGGCCAAAGTAGTCTTCTAGCCTTGTCTAAGTTTCCGTTGTCTGGCCATGAATTCAATGGAGCAAACCGCTGTGCTCCTGTAGCAGCGCCCCCACGACCATCTCCGGTGCGGTAAGTTCCAGCTGCATGCCAGGTCATGCGAATAAAAAATGGCCCATAATGTCCGTAATCTGCAGGCCACCAGTCTTGACTATCGCGAAGTACAGTTTTAATATCTTTTTTCACTGCTTCGATATCAAGATTTTTAACTTCTTTTTTGTAGTCAAAATTTGCCAAAGGATTACTCTTGGTGTCGTGTTGACGTAAAATGTCTAAATTTAATTGATTAGGCCACCAATCTTTGTTTTGGGTTCCAAGGTTTGGAGTTGTTGTTGAACCGTGGAAGGGGCATTTACTTTCGCTCATATTTAATATTTTTTTGTTTGTTAAATGTATGAAAATAGCAGCTATAAAAAGCTAGAGTTGATTTTTAAAATCTATATATAAATAAGCAGTATTAATGCTAATGTAAAAGCTTTTTGATTTTAAACCCAATGGCAGCGTAAAGCAATGTGGTAAATGGGCTAAGCCAGTTAAAAATAGCATATACAAAATACTCGGCTACCGAAACGCCCAACACTCCCGACTGGTACGCACCACAGGTATTCCAAGGCACCAAAACAGAAGTAACGGTTCCTGAGTCTTCAAGGGTTCGACTAAGGTTTTCTGGGGCTAACCCACGGTCTCTGTAGGCTTTGTCAAACATTTTTCCCGGCACCACAATCGAAAGGTACTGATCGGATGCCGTAATGTTTATTGCCAAACAGGAAGCCACCGTACTTGCAAAAAGCTGAAAAGTACTTTTTGCCCAGCGCAACAAAGCTGCGCTTATGGCTTCGAGTGCACCAATAGCACCCATAATTCCGCCAAAAACCATGGCACAAATTATCAACCAAATAGTGCCAAGCATCCCTGCCATTCCTCCCGATTGGAATAAGTCGTTTAGTAGTGGATTACTGGTTTCGATAGTGGTAGAAACCGTGATGGCATCCATGATTACTTTGTAGGTTTCTGACCACGAAACAACATCCTGATTAGCTAACAAAGCCAAAAGTGGTTGCTGAAAAATAAGGGCAAACAAAACACCCAACAGCGTGCCGATAAGCAGCGCAACCAACGGCGGTGTTTTTTTTGCAATCATAATGACCACTATTATTGGCGCTAAAAACAGCAACGGATTGATGGTAAACCGCTCTTTTATTGCCAAGAGTAACGCATCTGTTTGGACTACACTTTCAGTGTTTTGTGTAAATCCAATAATAAGAAAGACCAATAGCGTAACCAAAATGGTAGGTATTGTGGTTAGGCTCATATAACGGATGTGTGCAAACAATTCCCCGCCAGCCATAGCAGGGGCAAGGTTGGTCGTATCGCTAAGGGGTGACATTTTATCGCCAAAATACGCCCCAGAAATAACTGCTCCTGCAATCATACCCACAGGAAGCCCCATGGCTTTTCCAATGCCGATAAGTGCAAGACCAACCGTAGCCGAAGTTGTCCAGCTACTTCCTGTTGCCACAGATATCAGCGCACAAATAACAATACAGGCTGCCAAAAAATAAGTAGGGTGCAAGATTTGCAACCCATAGTAAATCATAGCAGGGATAATGCCGCTGAGCAACCACGTGCCTGCCAACGCACCTACAAAAAGCAAAATAAGAATAGCCCCCGTAACGGATTTTAGATTTTCCGCAACCTGCGCCAACATTTCTTTGTACGAAATGTGTTGCCTAAAGCCAATGAGCGCAGCAACAGCACCGCCCAAAAGCAGTATAAATTGATTGGAACCGCTTAAGGCATCATCGCCATAAACGCCCACATTTACAGACAATAGAATGACTAAAACAAGTACAGGAAGGATGGCAATGCCTAGCGATAGGGTAGGTTTTTGTTTCATTTGTTGCGTAATAATACGATTTTGTTCGGAATAGTAAAAAGCATATGCAACGATTGCCCGCTTCATTGTACATTTGTAAAGCTAAATCAAAAAAATGAATCAATTTGATGTTGCCGTTATTGGCTCGGGTCCTGGAGGATATGTTGCTGCCATTCGTTGTGCGCAATTGGGTATGAAAACTGTTGTAATTGAAAAAGAACCTACACTTGGCGGAACCTGCCTTAATGTGGGTTGTATTCCTTCAAAGTCTTTGTTGGATTCTTCGCATCACTACGAAACGGCGGTTAAAGATTTTAAAACCCACGGCATTGATGTTGACGGTGCCCTAAAAGTCAATTTTGCACAAATGATTGCCCGTAAGCGCGAGGTGGTTTCCGCAACCCTTAAGGGAATTGATTTTTTGATGGATAAAAACAAGATTACCGTATTGCGTGGTTTGGGCTCTTTTAAAGATGCTACCCATATCGACATTACAGGAAAAGACGCACAAACCATTGAAGCAAAACACACCATTATTGCTACGGGATCTACGCCTGGAAGTTTGCCCTTTATCAACCTAGACAAAGAACGTATTATCACTTCAACCGAAGCCTTGGAGCTTAGCGAAATCCCAAAACACCTTGTGGTGATAGGTGGTGGCGTTATTGGATTGGAATTGGGGCAAGTGTACCGCCGATTGGGCGCGGAGGTGAGCGTAATTGAATACGCTGACCGCATAAGCCCTGTGTTAGACGCTGCACTTTCTAAAGAGTTGATGAAAGTAATGAAAAAACAAGGGGTGAAATTTCACCTTTCGCACCAAGTAACCGCTGTGGAGCGCAATGGCGATACGATTACTGTTACAGCAAACGATAAAAAAAGAGCACCTCAGACGTTTGAAGGCGATTATTGTTTGGTTTCTGTGGGCAGAAGACCGTTTACGAATGGACTGAATGCCGAGGCAGCAGGGGTTACGCTAAACGACCGTGGACAGGTTGAGGTAAACGAAAAACTACAAACCACCGCACCAAATATCTATGCCATTGGCGATGTGGTACGTGGGGCGATGTTGGCGCACAAAGCCGAAGAAGAAGGGGTATTGGTTGCTGAGTTTTTGGCGGGTCAAAAACCGCATATTGATTATAACCTGATTCCAAATGTGATTTACACCTGGCCCGAAGTGGCTTCTGTGGGAAAAACAGAGGAGGAATTAAAAGAAAGCGCAGTTCCCTTTAAAAAAGGGCAGTTTCCGATGCGTGCATTGGGACGCTCTAGAGCAAGTATGGACACCGACGGATTTGTAAAAATATTGGCACACGCCGAAACGGATGAAATTTTGGGCGTACATATGATTGGCGCGCGCGCCGCCGATTTGATTACAGAAGCGGTTACCGCTATGGAATTCCGTGCCTCTGCCGAAGATTTGGCACGTATGAGCCATGCGCACCCTACCTATGCCGAGGCGGTAAAAGAAGCGGCACTTGCCGCCACCGAAGACCGTGCGTTGCATGTGTAGCATGGCTACAGCAGAATGATATAAAAGGCGTTTTAAACGCCTTTTATATATGCATTTTATTTTTTTAAATTAGCCCTAAACAATCCCGAAATTGTTTAAACTGCTTAACCTTTGTGTTTTCCCTTAAACTTGGGATATAATGAAAATAAACGTAATGTGTTTAGCCAACCCTTTTGGGTGGCTATATGTAATAGTGGTGAATATATACACTAGTTGTGCATAATATGGACAAAGAATGGAACAAATTATAAAAATTGGATTGCCAATATATTTTGCATTGTTCTTCGGAATTGCATTTGTGCTGAAAAGTCTATTCGTTGCCAAAAGAATTGGTAAAAATCCCTTAGTCCTGCCAAAAGATGATAGTGCTTATGGATTAATTGGATTCTATTTCAAGTTGACAATGACGGGATTGTTCTGTTATGCAATTCTTTATTCATTTGTGCCAATCAGTGGTGACTATTTGTTGCCAATCAAAATATTGGAAATCCAAAGCTTGAAATACGTTGGTATAGGAATTATGATTACTGCTTTAATTTGGACTATAATAGCTCAAAACCATATGAAAGAATCGTGGAGAATTGGAATTGATACCGAAACGAAAACAGAACTTATTACCAAAGGCTTATTCGGAATTTCAAGAAATCCAATTTTCTTAGGAATGATAGTAAGTTTGATAGGGTTGTTCTTCTTGACTCCGAACGCTTGGACTTTAATATTTGTGATTTTGGGATATGTTTTAATTCAAATCCAAATCAGACTTGAAGAAGAATTCTTAATTGAACAGCACGGAGAGAAATATATAGAATACAGAGAGAAAGTAAGACGATTAATATAAAAATACTATGCACAACACGGTGTATAAAATCATAGTGGCTAAACGCCACTACGCTTCATACACAAACCGTTATCACAATTTGTGATGACATAGCTTGCCAATCTTATGCCCAACAGTCTTCACCCAAGGCTTTACTGTTGTCGAATAAAGCAATACCACTGCCGTAACCCCAACCACAAAACCAAGTGCACCCACTACAGCTATTTCCCAAGAGAGGGATTGGCGGTAAAACTTATAGAGTCCAATACTGGTAAAACTCCCGTAGAGGATAACGTAATGCACAATGTAAAGGGATAAGGTTTTGGTGCCAATTTTTTGCCATAGGCTTTGCTTTACTAGGGGTTCCAATAGCATAAATACCCCAAAAAGCATGAGTACATCGCCTAAGTGCATAAACAAAAAATTGTTGTACGATACCTGTTGGAGCAGCGCACTAGAAAATGTTACAGACAGCGTATGTATCATAGCGGTGGAGTGGAAGGAGAGTATATAACCCAACGCCAAAAAGCCCATTGCCCAATAGGGTAATTTTTGAGGTCTTTTGGGTATCAATACCGCAATACCCGCACCAAAACTTACATAGCCCAACCACGGCAACAGGTAAAAAACCGCACCATTGGCTTTGGTTAAATACACAGAGATAAACAATGGGAGTTGCTCAAAGCTAAGATGTGCATAAAGCGGGTTGGTACTAAAAATGCCAATACCAATGCTAAAAAACAGTACAGAACGAAATCTTCCTAAGCTGCTAAACACCAAATACAGCAGCATAGAAAACAACAATCCGCATCCAATAATTTGCAATACATCGGGGCGTAAAAAAGTTTTGGTAATCCGTCCTGTGGTCAAAAAATAGGGGAGGCTTAGTCGTAAGGCATAGCCCCATAAAATAAGTTCAACGGCACGTTTGAGCCCTTTTTTTAGTCGTGGATTTTTCCATCCTTTTATGGGGTTTCGTTCCAACAAAAATAGAAACACCCAGCCGGTTATGGTAAAAAACACCGGTGCCGTAATGCCACGGAAATACAACCAAATACGGTAAACGGGATGGCTGGTATCAACGGCAGAAGTGTCGAGCAACCCACTGATAAAATGCCCTTGCAGCATCATCAAAATGGCAAACGCTCTAAGGGCATCAATAAAATAAAGCCGTTGCGCTGCCATGTTGTTGTGCATTAAAAGTGTTGGTCAAACTTTGCTTGAATGTCGTCCAAAGATAAATTCCCAAGACTGCCCGCATGGGTGTGATGCACTTTTTTGGGTGGCGTAAATGCACCCGCTTCAACGTCTAATCCCACTTGCTTATAGGCATCTCTAAACGGAACGCCTTGTTGCACCAGTTCGTTAAGTGCATCAACCGTAAAAGCATAGGAATACAGCTTGTCTTCCATGATGTTTTTTCGGACACCTACTTCTTTGATGGTGTTGTTTAACATCGTTAGGCAGTCTTTTATACTGTCAATTCCCTCCAACATCTTACCCTTAAAAAGTTGCATTTCGCGGTGGTAGCCACTCGGTAGGTTTTGACCTAGTAAAGCAAAATCGTTTGCCAATCCCTGAATAAGCGCACATTTGCCACGTATCAATTCAAAAATATCTGGATTCTTTTTGTGTGGCATAATGCTCGACCCCGTGGTCAAATGCTCTGGGAAATGAATAAAATCAAAATTCTGACTCATATACAAGCACACATCCATGGAAAAACGCCCAAGGGTAGCCGCCAAAGACCCCAACGCACTAGCCGTGATACGCTCCGTTTTTCCACGTCCCATTTGCGCAGCCACCGCATTGAATTTCATGGTGTTAAACTGCAATGTTTCCGTGGTATGATTTCTATCAATAGGAAACGAACTGCCGTATCCCGCAGCACTTCCCAAGGGGTTTTGGTCGCAAATTTTATGCGCAGCATTGAGCAGGATGACATCATCAATGAGCGACTCGGCATATGCCGAAAACCATAACCCAAACGACGATGGCATCGCCACTTGAAGGTGTGTGTAACCCGGCAGTAAATCATCTTTGTGCTTTTTTGCCAACGTCATCCACGAGTTAAAAAGTTCACGTGTTAATGACTTAATTTCCGAAATTTCATCTTTAAGCAACAACTGCATGGCGGTAAGCACTTGATCGTTTCTGGAACGTGCCGTATGGATTTTTTTACCCGTATCGCCCAATCGTTCTGTAAGTAGAAATTCAATTTTAGAATGAATGTCCTCAAAATCATTTTCGATAACAAAATCCTCTTTTGTTACCATTTCCATGATGTAGTCCAATTCACGGCAAAGCTCATCGGCTTCATTGGTTGTGAGTAAACCAACCTTGGACAGCATCTGTGCATGCGCTTTCGATGCCAAAACATCGTAGGGTGCCAATCGCACATCCCAATGCCTGTCGTCGCCAACGGTAAATCGGTCAACCGCTTCAGTTACTGTGGTTTGTTTTTTTTGCCAAAGCTTCATAGTGCTTGTTTTAAAATGGAAATATACAACGGTATGGCTTCCTCGAGTTCTTTTACATAAATAAATTCATCGGCAGTATGAGAACGCAGCGAATCGCCAGGACCTAATTTTAACGAATCACAGGACAACACCGCCTGATCGGAAAGGGTAGGAGAGCCGTAGGTGTTTCTGCCTGCAGCAATGCCCGCTTGAACCAGTGCATGCCCCATAGGAATAGATGAAGAACCCAACCTAAGCGAACGTGCTTTTACCTCGCAAGGCGCAGCCTGTAACAATTCGTTGATTTCAGCATTGGTATAGCGGTCGTTTACTCGAACGTCCAATACCAATTTCACATCGGCAGGCACTGCATTGTGTTGTTTTCCACCACTAATTTGCGTGACGGTAAGTTTTACAGGGCCTAAGGTGTCTGACACCCTATCAAATTCAAATGCCTTAAACCAATCAATGACTTTTCCGGCTTTATAAATGGGATTATCCTCGTTTGGATGCGCTGCGTGGCTTGCTGTTCCGCTGATGGTAGCATCAAAAACCACCAATCCTTTTTCGGCCACCGCAAGGTGCATTTGCGTGGGTTCGCCCACTATTGCGGTATCAATAGGCGGTAATGTGTTCAGTAAACTGTTCAGCCCGTTTGGTCCAGAAGTTTCTTCCTCTGCCGTGGCAGCTACCACAAGGTTGTATGCCAAATCTTTTTGCTCATAGAAATGCACAAAGGTTGCCAACAGGCAAACCAATGCACCTCCGGCATCATTGCTGCCTAACCCATACAGTTTCCCATCTTCAATGGTAGCATCGTGCGGATTTCGGGTGTACCCACTGTTGGCATGTACCGTGTCGTGGTGCGAGTTCAGCAACAAATACGGCTTGCTTGGGTCTTCGTGCTTGTTAATCGCATACACATTGTTGTTTTCTTGCTTGCAGGTCACGCCATAGCCTTCAAGCCATGATTTGATATGCACAGCCGTTTGGTCTTCTTCGCCAGAAAGCGAAGGGGTGCTGATTAATTTTTGAAGCAACGCTATCGCTTCTTTTTGTAATTCTTCTATGCGTTTCATTGCAATATCGTTTTGGGAGCTTCCGAATTTGTTAATGCGCTTACATTACTGATAACCACTTCATTGACACCATTTTTTAGCGCATCAAAGCCATTGTGCAATTTAGGAACCATTCCTTGATGAATAACCCCCTCGTGCACAAAAGTTTCCGTTTGTATTGCATTTAGATGCGAAATCACATCTGTTGGATTGGCAATATCACGCAATACACCTGCGTGCTCAAAGCAATAAAAAAGACTAACCTCATAGGTAGTACTCAAAGCAATAGCCACTTGCGCAGCGATGGTATCCGCGTTGGTGTTTAGTAATTGTCCATTTTTATCGTGTGTGATGGCACATAACACAGGCACAAAATGTTGCGATGCCAATGAGGTAAACACTTCTGCGCTTACCTTAACAATATCTCCTACAAAGCCGTAATCAATTTCCTTAACAGGTCGTTTTACGGCTTCAATGCAATTTCCATCTGCGCCGCTAAGTCCAACGGCATTTACGCCAAGTTGCTGTAGCTGCGCTACAATTTTTTTGTTTGATAATCCGGCATAGCTCATCACCGCAACCTCGAGCATATCCGCATCGGTGATGCGTCTTCCATCTATCATTTTGGGCGTGATACCCAACTGTTTTGCCAAAGCTGTAGCATGTCTTCCCCCACCGTGAACCAAAACTTTGGGCGCATCTATGTTAGCAAAAGCAACCAATACCTCTTGCAAGGCATCGGCATCGTTGACCAAATGTCCGCCTACTTTGACAATATGTAGCTTTTGTTTCACTCGATTAAGGTTTTCAATACTGCAGCTGCAGCAAAGGTTCTGTTGTTTGCTTGTTCAATTACGATGGAACTCGGATGGTCTAACACGCCATCTGCCACCACTACATTCCTTCTGATAGGCAAGCAATGCATAAACTTGGCATTAGCTGTCAATGCCATTTTTTCTGGTGTGAGCATCCATTGGTTATCTGTTCTTAAAATCTGTCCGTACTGTTCATACGACGACCAATTTTTAGCATATACGATATCGGCATCTTTAAGCGCTTCATCTTGATTATGCACCACAGGAATATCTTTTGTAATACGTGCATCCAAATCATAGCCCTCAGGGTTTGCAATAACAAAATCAGCGTCCATATGCTGCATCATGCGCGTAAACGAATTTCCAACCGCATGAGGCAATGCCTTTGGGTGCGGTGCCCAAGTCAACACTACTTTTGGCTTTTTGGGTAGTGCTTGTTCCGAAAGCGTTAGTGCATCGGCAAGTGCTTGCAATGGGTGTGCGGTAGCACTTTCCATATTTAAAATGGGAACAGATGCGTATTCAATAAATTTTTGCAATAATTGCTCAGACTCGTCTTTCTCTTTGTCCGTTAGCGTGGCAAACGCCCTGATACCTACCACATCACAATATTGTGAAACCACTTGCGCAGCTTCTTTTACATGCTCAGAACGCAATCCTTCCATGATGGTGGCGTCTTCATATTCAATTGCCCAAGCTTCGTTGCTGAAATTCATCACCATAGCGTCCATGCCTAACAAACGCCCTGCTTTTTGGGTGCTTAGTCGGGTACGTAAGCTGGGATTAAAAAACAATAGTCCAAGCGTTTTGCGTTTGCCAAGCTGTTCAAATTGGTACGGGTTTGCCTTGATGCTTTTCGCAAGGGCTACTTGCGCATCAAAATCGGGGAGATCGTTAAGGGTTAAAAACTGCTTCATAATAGTTTTTCTAATGCATCAAAAAATTGATCAAAATGTTTTTGTTGTATGGTTAATGGAGGTAGGATACGCAATAGTTTTTTATTGCTACTCCCACCTGTAAAAATGCGGTGTTCGTAAATAAGTTTTTTGCGGAGTTCGCTCACTTCAAAATCAAATTCTAGTCCCAGCATAAGCCCATGTCCTTTTACCTTTTTAACTCCTTTGATGGTTTTGGCTTGTGCTTTAAATGCTCCGCCAAGATTTGCTGCGTGTTCAATAAGATTTTTCTTTTTTAATACTTCTAAGACTGCCAAACTTGCCTGACACGCCAAATGATTTCCGCCAAAAGTTGTGCCCAACATGCCATACCAAGGCTCAATGTTTGGGTGCACTAAAATGCCGCCCACAGGAAACCCGTTGCCCATGCCTTTTGCCATAGAAATAATGTCGGGAGTTACCCCAAAATGTTGGAACGCAAAAAAGGCACCTGAACGCCCAAAGCCAGATTGCACCTCATCGGCTATTAGACAACTGTTGTATTTGCGACATCCCTTTTCAACGCTTTTCATAAATTTTTTCGAGGGCATATCCAATCCACCCACCCCTTGAATAGCTTCAATAATTACAGCACACACATCTTCTTTGCTCAAAGTTTTTTCTAACGCCTCTTCATCACCAAATTCCAAGAAAATGACTTCTTGTTGCGCGTTTAAGGGTGCAATAATTTTGGGCGTATCAGTGGCGGCCACCGCAGCACTTGTTCTGCCATGAAAGGCATTTTTAAAGGCAACTATTTTTGATTTTCCTGTATGAAACGAGGCGAGTTTAAGCGCATTTTCATTGGCTTCAGCACCCGAACTACACATAAATAATTGATATCCTTTACAACCCGATTGCGCTTCAATTTCGTTTGCCAACTGTTTTTGCAACGGATTTTGAATGGCGTTTGAATAAAATCCAATTTTGGAGATTTGCTTCTTAAGCCTTCGGTTATACACAGGGTGTTGATGCCCAATGCTAATCACGGCATGACCGCCATACAAGTCCAGATATTTTTTTCCGTCTGCGCCATACACGTGGACTCCTTTGGCGCGCGCAGGCGTTACATCATACAGCGGATATACGTCAAATAATGGCATGTTAGTCTTGTGCTATTTCGTTAATTTTTTTGAACGATGCCACAATACCTTGAATAAGCGATGAGCTTAACCCTTGATGCTCCATCTCATTTAATCCTTCAATAGTACATCCCCTAGGCGTGGTGACTTTATCAATTTCTTCCTCAGGATGCGCCCCTGTTTCAATAAGCAACGATGCTGCTCCCATAGCGGTATACATCGACATTTTCATGGCTTCCTCAGCATCAAACCCCAATTGAACGCCTCCTTGTGTGGTGGCACGAATAAGTCGCATCCAAAACGCAATCCCAGAAGCGCAAATAACTGTTGCGGCACGCATGTGTTGCTCTTCAATTATAATACTTGTTCCCAATCCATTAAAAATGGCTTCAGCAACGGGTAGTCTTTCTTTGCCTTTTTCGTTTGCGCACAAACACGTCATGGATTTACCCACTGAAATTGCCGTATTTGGCATGGATCGAATGATGTGCACATCTTTACCTACGGTCTCTTCCATTTTTGCAATAGAAAACCCAGTAACGGTTGAAATAAGTACATGGTTTTCGTGGAGTAAATCATTGATTTCTGCAAGTAATTTTCCCAACTGTCTTGGCTGCACCGCCAAAATGATAATATCCGATTCCTGTACTGCTTTCTTATTGTCGGCGGTAATGTGCGTGTTTGCATATTCGCTCCACGTAGCAATACTGTCAACAGATCTACGAGTGAGATATAGCTTGGTAATACTGTTATTTGTGATGAGCCCTCGGGCGATGCTTAGCCCTAAATTTCCAGCTCCTAAAATGGCAATTTTCATGCGGTGATATTATTTAATTATTCCGTTTTTTTTTTAAAATGTTGCTGATTTTAAGTTTAATCCAGTGGATTGCTCCCATCCGAACATCAAATTCATGTTTTCTACAGCTTGACCAGAAGCCCCTTTTAGTAAATTGTCAATAATACTTGTAACGAGCAATTGTTCCTCGTGCTTATGCAAATGCACCAAGCACCTGTTGGTATTTACCACTTGCTTTAGTGCCAATTCGTTTTTGCTTACTACTGTAAATGGACTGTCTTTATAAAACGATTCATAAAGTGCATAGGCGTCTTCCAGACTACCTTCATAGGCAGTATATGCAGTAGCGAATATGCCCCGCGTGAAATTTCCTCGTATAGGCAAAAAATGAAGTTTAGATTCGCTCCCTTGCGCATGGGCAAGCGTTTCACCAATTTCTCCCAAATGCTGATGCACAAAGGGTTTGTAGTAAGAAATATTGTTGTTTCTCCAACTAAAATGACTTGTTGCCGAAG
>Ga0129342_1000578_pt1 | contig 15868 bp, 12 predicted proteins | sample CPBDNA_5_FD_94426 | JGI IMG/M metagenome (GOLD analysis project Ga0129342, IMG submission 94426) | Freshwater to marine salinity gradient microbial communities from Chesapeake Bay, USA - CPBay_Sum_15_0.2_DNA | ecosystem: Environmental > Aquatic > Marine > Coastal | place: USA: Chesapeake Bay...
ATTTTGGAAGATAATGGCGGGAGTGACGGGACTCGAACCCGCGGCCTCCGGCGTGACAGGCCGGCGCTCTAACCAACTGAGCTACACCCCCTTGAAACAAGGGCTTGTTGTGGAGCGTTTGTAGCATGGATTTTTTATCGGACAACCCCAAAAATGCGTTTCAACAGGCAAGAAATAAAAAAAACAACGATGCCAGTGCGCCATAGCGCCGAGTTATATCTTTATCAGTAACGTGAAACACGGGAATCAAATAAAAGACACGCCAATGACGCAATCCATCACACGCCAATCGCGCACGCCATCAGACCCCATCAAAAGGGCGTCTAGATCGTCATTATTTTTCATGGGGCACTAAAACGGGAATGGTGGGTGGTGAGGGGTTCGAACCCCCGACCTACTCGGTGTAAACGAGTTGCTCTCCCAGCTGAGCTAACCACCCTTAACATTCCGGTACCATTGGTCACGCCAATGGAATAGATAACGCCGACCCTTATATCGGGCCGGCGTTAAAAAGGAAAGTCTAAAATTTAGCTATTTACGGCGTCTTTCAGAGGGGCACCAGCTTTGAACTTAGGCTGCTTTGATGCTTTGATCTGAATGGTTTCGCCAGTTCTTGGGTTCCGGCCAGTTGTCGCTGCACGATGCGCAACTGAGAATGTGCCAAAGCCAACGATGCGGACATCGCCGCCTGCCTTTAATGCACCTGCGATGCTGTCAAAAACGCCATCGACGGCGCGGCCAGCGTCAGCTTTCGTGATGCCGGCTGCATCAGCCACCGCAGAAACGAGATCATTCTTATTCATGGGAACCCCCTGTGTATAGGTTTCGTTTACAAACTAAATCTTAGTCAAAAACTACACTGAATTCAGACATCGGGCAAAGGATTTTCTCGGAAAAACGGCCAAAAAATGTCTGTTTAAGTCTCAGCATAATATAAAAGCATTAATGCGCGACAATATCAGTTTTACTTTCACTCTTTTCGCCAACTGCAACCGTAGCATCATTACCAACAGCGGTTTCAAGTGATGCTGGAATCGGTTCACGCACCAGTGCAACCGATAATGCCTCATCAACCATGGCCACCGGCACGATCTTAAGCGCACCCTTGATATTATCTGGAATCTCGGCAAGGTCTTTTTCGTTTTCTTTCGGGATTAATACCGTTTTCAATCCGCCACGTTGTGCCGCTAATAGTTTTTCTTTCAGCCCGCCAATTGGCAAAACGCGACCACGAAGCGTGATCTCGCCAGTCATCGCCACATCACGGCGCACTGCAATGCCGGTAATGGCCGAGATAATTGATGTTGCCATCGCCACACCGGCAGACGGTCCGTCTTTTGGCGTTGCCCCCTCTGGCACATGGACATGGACGTCATGCTTGGCCAGATCAGCAAGATCAATCCCATAGGTTTGCGCGCGTGACTTGATAAAGAATTCAGCTGCCTGAATCGATTCCTTCATCACGTCGCCCAGCTTGCCTGTGGCACTGGCCTTGCCCTTGCCCGGCACCTTCACCGCCTCAATATTCAGCAATTCGCCGCCGACTTCAGTCCAGGCAAGCCCTGTCGTCACACCAATCTGGTCATGATCTTCCATTTCGCCGAAACGGAACCGGCTTACGCCAAGATAATCTTCCAGATTGTCTGGCGTCACCTCGACTGAGGTTTTTTCACCGGCAATAATCGCCGTTACCGTCTTGCGGGCAATTTTGGCAATTTCGCGCTCAAGATTACGCACCCCGGCTTCACGCGTATAGAGCCGGATAATCGCACGGACGGCATCATCAGTGATGGCAATCTCACCAGCTTTCAACCCATGATCATCAAATTGCTTTTTCATCAGGTGACGCTTGGCAATTTCCAGCTTTTCATCTTCGGTGTAGCCTGACAGGCGGATGATTTCCATCCGGTCCATCAGCGGCTGTGGCATATTTAGCGTGTTTGCTGTGGTCACAAACATCACGTTCGAAAGGTCAAAATCGACTTCCATATAATGATCTTGAAACGCATTGTTTTGCGCTGGATCAAGCACTTCAAGAAGGGCCGATGTCGGATCACCGCGCCAGTCAGCACCCAGCTTGTCAACCTCATCAAGCAGGAATAGCGGATTGTTCATGCCAGCTTTTTTCATGCCCTGCAAAACCTTGCCGGGCATTGATCCGATATAGGTACGACGATGCCCACGGATTTCCGCCTCATCGCGAACACCGCCAAGCGCCATGCGCACATATTGCCGGCCAGTTGCCTTGGCGATTGATTTTCCGAGCGAGGTTTTACCGACACCTGGCGGCCCAACAAGACATAAGATTGGCCCCCGCATTGCCTTGGTGCGCTGCTGCACAGCCAAGAATTCGACAATCCGGTCTTTTACCTTTTCCAAACCGTAATGATCTGCATCAAGCACGGCGCGCGCGGCAATAATATCTTTTTTCAGGCGGCTGGCTTTTTTCCACGGCAGCGCGACAATCCAGTCAAGATAGTTGCGAACAACGGTGGCCTCGGCACTCATCGGCCCCATGTTGCGCAATTTCTTCAGCTCGGCATTCGCCTTCTCACGAGCCGGCTTGGGCAATTTCAGCGCGGTAATTTGCGCCTCGATCTCGTCCAGCTCATTCATGCCATCCTCGCCCTCACCAAGCTCTTTCTGGATGGCCTTCATCTGTTCATTTAAGTAATATTCGCGCTGGGTCTTTTCCATCTGCCGCTTGACTCGGTTACGCACCCGCTTTTCAACCTGAAGCGCACCAATTTCGCCTTCCATGACGCCAAAAATCTTTTCCAGACGGTCATGCACGTCAAGTGTCTCAAGCAAATCCTGTTTTTCCGGGATTTTTACCGCCAGATGTGAGGCGATCATATCGGCAATTTTATCAGCGTCTTCAACCTGCTCTACCGCACTCAACACCTCGGTGGCGATTTTCTTGTTCAGCTTAATATATTGTTCAAACTGCTGGACTGTCGCACGGCCAAGCGCAGCCGTATCAGCGCCGCGATCACCAGTTTGCTCAACCAGTTCTGCCTCGACAAACAGATAGCCTTTATCATCGGTCAATGTGTCACGGCGCAGGTGCAAACGCTCACCGCCTTCGACCAGCACCTTGACGGCCCCGTCCGGCAGTTTCAACAGCTGCAAGATTGTTCCAAGCGTGCCAGTTGTATAAAGACCATCAGCGTCAGGATCTTCAATGCCGGCCTCAGTCTGGGTCGCCAGAATAATCTGCTTGTCCTCAGCCATAACAGCCTCAAGCGCCTTGATCGATTTTTCACGACCGACAAACAGAGGCACGATCATATGTGGAAATACCACAATGTCACGAAGCGGAAGAACGGGAAGCGCAGTTACAGACAATTCAGTCATTGGAACTTACCTTTAATTATATAAACTGGATAGGCCGCGCGATACGCTGCCACTAGCAGATATGGGGCTTGTGTGACCGGCTTTCAACCACCCGAACACACAAACAAACAGGGCAATTAGGCGCCCTGTTCTGCACCTTGCGGGCGTTTTGCATGAACAACCAATGGTGCGGCGCCGTTATCGACAACATCAGCATTGATCACCACCTCTTCAATATCCCCTGTTGTGGGGATATCAAACATAGGCTCCATAAGGATGTTTTCCATGATGGAGCGTAATCCGCGCGCACCCGTCTTGCGCTCAATCGCCTTGGCGGCGACGGCTTTTAGGGCATCTTCACGGAATTCAAGGCGGACATCATCCATTTCAAACAGCTTTTGATATTGTTTCAAAAGTGCATTTTTTGGCTCGGTCAAAATTTGGATCAGTGCGTCCTCATCAAGATCCTCCAGCGTTGCCACCACCGGCAGACGCCCGACAAATTCAGGGATCAGGCCAAATTTAATCAAATCTTCAGGCTCAAGATCGGCAAGAAGCTCACCGATTTTGCGGTCATCAGGATCGCGCACATCAGCACCAAAGCCAATGCCTGCGCCGGTATGGCGACCTGCAATCAACTTATCAAGACCGGCAAAGGCCCCCCCGCAAATAAACAGGATATTGGTCGTATCGACCTGCAAAAACTCTTGTTGCGGGTGCTTGCGCCCCCCTTGCGGCGGCACTGACGCGACAGTCCCTTCCATAATCTTCAACAAGGCCTGCTGCACACCTTCGCCCGACACGTCGCGGGTGATTGACGGGTTGTCTGATTTGCGCGAAATCTTGTCAACCTCGTCAATATAGACAATGCCGCGCTGCGCACGCTCGACATTATAATCGGCAGCCTGCAGCAGCTTTAGAATGATATTTTCCACGTCCTCGCCCACATAACCGGCCTCGGTCAATGTGGTGGCATCGGCCATAGTAAAGGGCACATCAAGCATCCGCGCCATGGTCTGAGCCAACAGCGTCTTGCCACAACCGGTTGGGCCGACAAGCAGGATATTTGATTTTGAAATCTCGACATCACCAGTGCGGCCAGCATTTGCCAGACGCTTGTAATGGTTGTGAACGGCCACTGCCAGCACCCGCTTTGCGCGTGCCTGACCGATTACATATTCATCCAAAACATTTTTGATATCAGACGGGGTTGGCACGCCATCATGGCTTTTTGACAATTGTGTCTTGTGCTCTTCGCGGATGATGTCCATGCACAGCTCAACGCATTCATCGCAGATGAATACAGTCGGGCCAGCAATCAGTTTGCGCACCTCATGCTGGCTCTTTCCGCAAAAAGAACAGAACAAGGTTCCTTTTTCAGCATCATCTTTTTTTGCCATTTTACGGCTCCTGCGCTTGATCTTTTGGCCAGCATTACCGCCAGCCAGTGAAATGATTGCGGCCCCAGTCTAGAGCGCGACCATGATTAGTTACAAACAAATTCTGTGCCAAAGCCTAAAACAACGCCGCTGCAAGCATCAGCGTCGATGGCTTAGCTATCTGATTTCGGTGCTGGCCGCTTTTCGACTACCTGGTCAATAAGCCCAAAATTCTTTGCATCTTCGGCAGTCATGAAGGTGTCACGATCCATAATTTTTTCAATTTGCTTGATTGTCTTGCCGGAATGTTTTTCATAAATCCCGTTCAAACGTTGGCGCAAATCAAGGATTTCCTTGGCATGAATTTCGATATCTGTTGCCTGTCCCTGAAACCCGCCAGATGGCTGGTGAGTCATGATACGCGCATTGGGTAGGCTGTAGCGCTTGCCGGCCGCGCCAGCGGTCAGCAACAATGATCCCATGGATGCGGCCTGCCCCATACAGACAGTCGACACCTCCGGCCGGATATATTCCATTGTGTCGTAAATCGCCAAACCAGACGTTACAATGCCGCCGGGCGAGTTAATATACATCGAAATATCCTTGGTTGGATTTTCCGATTCCAAAAACAGCAATTGCGAGCAAACCAGTGAGGCGACACCATCGTCAATCGGGCCGTTCAGGAAAATAATCCGTTCTTTTAACAGGCGCGAGAAAATATCATAAGCACGCTCCCCGCGATTGGTTTGTTCAACCACCATCGGCACAAGATTGGCCTGCACCGGGTCGCTAATACGGTCTTGCACGCTGAAGGGAAAATTTCCGATATTTTGGCTCATTCACTGTCTCCTAGGACATCTTGCAAGACCGCAATTTGCAGCCCTTTTTTCTTTTTACAACGCAGTCACATCAACCCGGTGCCACCAAGCCCCCGCAACGGCGTTACGCCGCCGCAGATCGCCTTGCATCTAATATATGGGCATCGGCAAAAGCGGTTCAAGCAAAACCTCAATAAACCGCGGCCGATTTCAAGATTTTTAAGCGATAAAGCCAGCCTGCTTGCCGTCCGGCTAGCCTTCAGTGCTATCCAATTGCCCCGCAAATCATTAATCAATCGCGGCATAGCAGCATCAGCCCAAAAAGGGCCACCAAATCTGGTAGCCCTTATTTTTTGAGCCCTAACGTTTTAAGACCTGACGTTTTAAGACCTAACGTTTTGGTTGCTAACGTCTTCGGGTTTAACGTCTTTGGCGGTTACTTCTTTGCAGCGGCTTTCTTAGCTGCTGGCTTTTTCGCCGCGGCTTTTTTGGCTGCTGGCTTTTTCGTCGCTGCCGCCTCTTCCGGCTCTTTATAGAGCGTTTCAGCGTCGATTGTGACCTCGGTCACCTTGGCCATTTCCAAAACAAAATCAATGACTTTATCTTCAAAGATAGGGCCAGCGATTTGCTGCATTGCCTGTGGATTTTTTTGGAAATATTCCAAAACCATCTGTTCTTGCCCCGGGAAGCGGCGCGCTTCTTCAAAAACGGCGCGGCGTGTATCTTCTTCGGTGACTTCGATGTTGTTTTCACGGCCAATCTCGGTCAGCAGCAGGCCAAGACGCACACGACGGTTGGCAACGGTTTCAGCCTCTGCCTTGGCGTCGTCATCCATGCCTTCATCAGCGGCCGGATGATCATGCTCATGGTCGTGATCATGGTCGTGGTCGTGGTCGTGATCATGGTCGTGATCGGCAGCCTTCGGGTTCATCGCCCGCGCAACTGACTCATATTCCTGCTTAAACAGTGATGGCGGCACCTCAAAGGCTTCACCTTCAGCCAGCGCATCAAGAACGTTCTTCTTCACCAATTGACGGAGCGCCGTTTGGTGCTGGCCGTTTATCTGCTCGGCAATCGCGTTTTTCAAACCATCAAGGTTTTCAAAGCCAAGACGTGTCGCCAACGCATCGTCAATGCTGGCATCGGCTTTTTCGTGAAGTTCGTTGATCTTGACCTCAAAAACAGCCAATTTACCGGCCAGATGAGGTGCTTGATACTCCTGGGGGAATGTCACGGGAACATCAATTGTTGTCCCCGGCTTCGCGCCAACCAACCCGTCTTCAAAGCCCGGGATAAAGCTGTTTGAGCCAAGTTCAAGCGAGTGACCCTCAGCCGAACCGCCCTCAAAGGCTTCGCCATCGATGCGGCCAATGAAATCGATAATCGCTACATCGCCCAATTTGGCGGCACGCGCCTTCGAGATCGGGGCAGTTGGACGATTTTCATCGGCAATCCGTGCCAATGTCTCTTCAACCTCTTTTGGGTCGCTGTCGATCTTGGGCTTGTCGATGCTCAATTTACCAAGGTCCGGCATCGCGATCGCTGGCATTACCTCACACGCAAGTGACGCCTCAAGGTCTTTGCCCTCATCATATGATTTGATGTCCAGCTGCGGCTGGCTGGCAAGACGAAGATCATTGCCTTCTACTGCCTGTCGTGCGGCCTCATCCAGCGCTGCCTTGATGGCATCGCCACGAACCTGGTCGCTAAACCGTGATTTGACAACTGACATCGGCACTTTACCCGGGCGGAACCCCGGCATTTTCACCGTTGTCGCGATCTCTTCCAGCTTTTTGGAAACTTCGGCGTCAATCTCGGCTGCAGTGATTATGATTTGATATTCACGCAACAGGCCTTCTGATTTGGTCTCAGAAACATTCATCGAACCATCTATCCTTTATCTTGCCATGACCGGGCTTCCGGCCGTTTCGTGATATGGCAGCACGGCCATATCGGTTTTTACAGACCAGCATTGACAGCAGCAAACCAATTGCCGTGACCGATCTCACTAATTTTTTTCGGGGCTGCGGGTGATGCCGCCCAGCCCTTGACCGTTTACCGCAAATGCGGCTGAACATTCGGTTCCGTCAGATGGTGCGGGCGGAGGGACTCGAACCCCCACGACTTTCGCCACTGGTACCTAAAACCAGCGCGTCTACCAATTCCGCCACGCCCGCACTTCGTCATCTGCTTCACTATGCTCGGCGTCCCTTTTTCCGCACCAAAGCGCGGCCAGAGACCCCAGTTTTCCCCATCAATTGTCAGGAGAAATGGGGCGAGTGACCGGTTTTGAACCGGCGACCTCCAGTGCCACAAACTGGCGCTCTAACCAACTGAGCTACACCCGCCATCAGCAACGCGGCCGAACTCCCGTCTAATGAGGAACCGCCGACCCGAAACTGGACGCGAACATAATCCAAGCCTTGTCAGCATGCAAGGGGGTTTTACAGCTCTTTTTTCGGCGAAAATAAACGGCTCTCGCGCGGTTTCGTCACGCGTGGCAAGCCAACCCGCATCACAGATCAGGCAGTTGGTGGCCGTCCGGGCTTGAACACACCGGTCGCACTCGCAACCAGCCGTTCATCCGGCGCGACAATCTCGCCCTCGGCGAAAAACAGCGATCGGCCAGCACCAGTACGCCGCGCCCTTGCCGTTGCAAACCCATCATCCAGCCGCATCGCCGACACATATTGCGTTGTCAAAGACAGCGTCAGCCCCGGATACAGACCATCTGGCTCGGGCCGAAAGCTGCCGCACATCGCCAATGCCACATCAAGCATACTGGCATAAAGCCCGCCATGCACCAGCCCAAGCGGGTTTAGATGATCGGCGCTAAGATCAACCCGTACCGACGCCATGCCATCTTGCCACTCGAGGATCATGATACCATTCACCCGGTTAAACCCGCCCGAACGGTTCAGCGCATTGATGCGCTGGTCTTTATGCATGCCTATCATTGTTTGGCTCATCTCGCTGGGGTTGGCGCATCGGTTTGCTCAGTTTTGGGTCATTTAGTAGTGCTTTTCCGGCAGTGGTGCTTTTCCGGTAATGGTGCTTATCCGGCATTTGGCTCTGCTATCGGGAAATCACGGCCAAGGGCAAAAAATTCGGCGTTAGGGCGCATCGAGGTCAGGCTGGCCATGCGGTTTGACAGGGCAAACAAGCCGGTAATCGCGGCAATATCCCAAATATCATCATCGCTGAACCCATGCTGGTAAAGCATGGTGAAATCATCTTCACCGATATCTTGTGACCGGTTGCACGTCTTAATGGCAAAATCCAGCATGGCCTTTTGCCGATCAGTGATATTGGCTTTTTTATAGTTCGTTGCAATTTCGTCGGCAATTACTGCCGATTTTTCATAGATTCGCAGAATTGCACCATGCGCCACCACACAATAAAGACAATTATTTTCTGCCGAGGTCGCCACGACAATCATCTCGCGTTCACCCTTAGTAAGGCCGGATGCACGCCGCATCAGCGCCTCATGATAGGCCCAAAACGCGCGCAATTCATCGGGCCGGTGCGCCAATACCCAAAACACGTTTGGAACAAATCCCGCCTTTTCCGAGACATCATGAAATAATTGTTGAAGATCGGCCGGTAAATCTGCCAGATCCGGCACTGGAAAACGGCTGATCGCATCTAATGTCATATTGTCCTCGTTTGATAAGGCACCTACCGATAGGGCCGATCGCTCATTCATTTACGGTTACCATATCTTTGTCTTTTCCCGACGGCAACTATGCCTAATTTTTAGGCATTATGCTTACACGAAGTGCAGATTTGTCAAAATATGCGCCGGAGCCACAGATAGGCCGCCAGCGCCACTTGCCACCTTGCGCGGCAAACCTCAATAAGGCGTCATCTTTCATGTGGCCGCAGGTCGGCCGGCTTGTCGTACCGCAAGCGAAGCAATTGAGCGCTTCGCCCTCCATTGATAAGCCCAAACAGAAAAGTGACAGGTTATGAAAAAGATTGAAGCGATTATCAAACCGTTCAAATTGGATGAAGTGAAAGAAGCACTCCACGAAGTTGGCATTCAGGGCATCACCGTTCTTGAAGCCAAGGGATTTGGCCGGCAAAAGGGCCATACCGAGCTTTACCGCGGTGCTGAATATGTTGTCGATTTCCTGCCAAAGGTAAAAATCGAAGTCGTGATTGACGATGCCATGACCGAGCGGGTAGTTGACGCCATCCAGAATGCGGCGCAAACAGGCCGGATTGGCGACGGAAAAATTTTCATTTCGACAATTGACGAAGCAATCCGCATACGTACCGGCGAACGTGGCAGTGACGCGGTGTAATTGATGATCAAAGCCGAGGTCTCGGCCAAGGCAAACCCCAGATTACCCCGGAACACTCACCAAGCTGACTATAAATAAGTGTCCAGAATATAATTAAGTTTACTGACAGATAACGGAAGGATCCTCAAAATGTCTGACGCAAAAAAAATCATGGATATGATTAAAGAGCACGACATCACTTATGTCGACCTGCGCTTTACCGATACACTTGGTAAGATGCAGCACGTAACCCAGCACATCGACACAATTGATGAAGATGCCCTGAAAGAAGGCTTTATGTTTGACGGCTCATCTATCGCCGGCTGGAAAGCGATCAACGAGTCAGACATGACCCTGATGCCTGACCTTTACCGTGCTTACATCGACCCGTTCTTTGCACAGCCAACTTTGGCGCTGTTCTGTGACGTTGTTGATCCATCAAGCGGTGAGCCGTATGAGCGTGACCCACGTGGTACCGCAAAGGCAGCACTCGCACATATGGAAACATTGGGCATTGCTGACACTGCCTTCTTTGGCCCTGAAGCTGAATTCTTCATTTTCGAAGATGTCAAAATTGACGTGTCAATGAACCGCGGCCTCTATTCGGTCGACAGCGTTGAAGGCCCTTACAACAGCGCCCGCAAATACGGCGAAGGCAACCTCGGCCACCGCCCGGGTGTTAAAGGCGGCTATTTCCCAGTGCCACCAATCGATTCAGGACAGGACATCCGGTCTGAAATGGTTTCAGTTATGGCCGATATGGGCGTTTCTGTTGAAAAGCATCACCATGAAGTTGCCCCGTCACAGCACGAACTAGGCATCAAATTCGGTACATTGCTGGAAACTGCCGACAATATGCAGCTGTATAAATATTGCGTGCATCAGGTTGCCCATGCTTACGGCGTAACCGCAACCTTCATGCCAAAGCCAATTTCAGGCGATAACGGTTCAGGCATGCATGTGCACCAGTCGCTTTGGACTGACGGCAAGCCACTCTTTGCTGGCAACCAATATGCCGATTTGTCTGAAAATGCGCTTTATTACATCGGCGGCATCATCAAACATGCCAAGTCACTGAACGCGTTCACCAACCCGTCAACCAACAGCTACAAGCGGTTGATCCCCGGTTATGAAGCCCCTGTTCTGTTGGCTTATTCATCACGCAACCGTTCAGCATCTTGCCGTATCCCGCATGTGAATTCACCTGCTGGCAAGCGTGTTGAAGTCCGCTTCCCAGATGCGACTGCGAACCCATATCTGTCATTCTCAGCGATGCTGATGGCCGGCCTTGACGGTATTCGCAACAAAATCCATCCGGGTGATGCGATGGACAAGGATCTTTATGATCTTCCAGCCGAAGAATTGGCGCAAATCCCAACCGTTTGTGGCTCACTTCGTGAAGCTCTTGATGCGTTGAATGAAGACCGCGCCTACTTGACCCAAGGCAATGTCTTCACCGACGACCAGATCGACGCCTTCATCGAGCTGAAGATGCAGGATGTTATCCGTCTGGAGCACACACCTGCTCCTGTCGAATTTGATATGTACTACTCATATTAATCGACCGATCACGAGATCACGAAAAAGGCGGGGTTTTCCCCCGCCTTTTTTAATGCCCGACGATTAACGGCAACGCCCATCGCCAGCCAATCGCAGCAGACCAATGACAATTTATTGGCATCAATCACAATATATTGGCGTTTACACACCAGATCATTGCTAGATACGGTAGACAGACGCTATCCTACGCCGATATAGTGACGGCGCGCCGCATCCTGCCAGGCGCCGCTTTTAAACCGATGAGTAACTGATGGCTGATCTTTTTGGCAATGCTGCAAAAACTGATGATTATGATGCATCCAACATTGAGGTGTTGGAGGGATTAGAGCCGGTTCGCCATCGTCCCGGAATGTATATTGGCGGCACCGATGATCGTGCGCTGCATCATCTTGCCGCAGAAATTCTGGACAATTCAATGGATGAAGCGGTTGCCGGTCATGCAAACCGTATTGATATTCATCTCGAAAGCGCTGACCGTCTGACCATCCGTGATAACGGCCGCGGTATGCCAACTGGAAAGCACCCAAAATTTCCTGATCAGTCGGCGGTGGAAGTCATTATGACAACGCTGCATGCCGGCGGTAAATTTTCTGGCAAAGCCTATGCCACATCGGGCGGGCTTCACGGTGTTGGCGCCTCGGTCGTGAACGCGCTGTCCAGTGATCTGGTGGTCGAGATTGCGCGTGATAAAATCTTGCATCAACAGCGATTTTCTCGGGGCAAGCCGCTTGGCCCGCTGGTTGAAATTGGCACCGCCCCAAACCGACGTGGTACCTCGGTCAGCTTTACCCCTGATCCTGAAATTTTTGGCGCTGGCGCAAAATTCCGGCCGGCGACATTATACCGTATGGCACGTTCCAAGGCCTATCTTTTTGCTGGCGTTGAAATCCGCTGGCGCTGTGATCCGGCCTTGCTTGGCAATGATGATGCTGTTCCCGGTGAGGCTAGCCTGCATTACCCGGGCGGGCTTGCTGATTATCTGAATGATGCAACAGCTGATAAAGCACTGATGATTTCGGCGCCTTTTGCCGAGGTGGCCGAACTTGACGGACAGAAATTTGAATGGGCGATCACATGGCTTGGTCCGGGTGAAGACGGATTTTTCCATAGCTATTGTAACACTGTGCCAACGCCATCTGGCGGCACGCATGAAACCGGCTTTCGTCAGGCGGTTGTCCGTGGTCTGCGCAATTTTGGCGATTTGACCGGCAATAAAAAAGCCGCTGATATTACCGCCGATGACGCGCTGGCAGGTGGTGCCATCATGCTGTCAGTGTTTTTGCGCGATCCACAGTTTCAGGGGCAAACAAAGGACCGGCTGGTCTCAAATGATGCAACACGGCAAACCGAACAGGCGGTTCGTGACAGGTTTGACCAATGGCTATCAGCAGATGCCGGGCGTGCCACATTCCTGCTTGAGGCGGCCATTGACCGCGCGGATGAACGCAAACGCCGCAAGAAAGAAAAGGAAGTTGCCCGTAAATCAGCGACCAGACGGTTACGGCTGCCCGGGAAACTGGCCGATTGTTCATCAAGCGACAGTGAATTAACCGAATTATTTCTGGTCGAGGGTGACTCGGCGGGTGGATCAGCAAAACAGGCGCGTGACCGGAAAATTCAGGCGGTCTTGCCTCTGCGGGGGAAAATCCTCAATGTCGCCAGTGCGTCAACCGAAAAGCTAAGCGGTAATCAGGAATTATCAGACCTGTCGCTTGCGCTTGGGGTAAAGCCGGGCAAGGATTTCAAGCTGGATGATTTGCGCTATGGCCGGATCATCATCATGACCGACGCCGATGTTGATGGGGCGCATATTGCCGCGCTGTTAATGACCTATTTCTACCGCGAAATGCCGCAGCTTGTTGAATCGGGACGTCTTTATCTGGCACAGCCGCCGCTATACAGGCTTACGCAAGGCGGCAAAACCGTTTACGCGCTTGATGAAGACCAGCGTGAAAAAAGCCTGAAAACCGCCTTTGACGGGCGTGGCAAGGTCGAAATCAGCCGCTTTAAGGGCCTAGGCGAGATGCCACCGGCGCAATTGAAAGAAACAACGATGAACCCTGCCAGCCGCCGCCTTTTGCAGGTATCACTGCCCCAGCGCGACTCGGTTGGCGCAGATTTGCGGCGTCACACCGATCAGCTGGTTAATACATTGATGGGCAAAAAGGCCGAATTACGCTTTGGTTACATTCGCGATCACGCCGAAGATGCGCTGGCCAATCTTGATGTTTAGCATTGAAGAAGGTTTAAGGCTTTGATCCGTCCGCAGACTGCAATCCGGATAATTGGCGGTGGCTTGGTGCTGCAGGGGCTATTGTTTTATGGCTTTGCCACGCCATTGACGATCCAGATATTTCCGGGTGCAAGTGACGAGGCCGTTCATGTCGGCATGATTATGCGGCGCGGGCTTGCAGCAATGTCTTTTTTGGCCGGTCTGGTGATTTTTTTGGTTCGCGATGAAAGTGACCGCATCACCAAACGTGTTCTTTTTGGCTGCGGCATTGGGTTTGCCGCGATAACCCTGTCGATGGTCAAAATCATTGCCGATAAAGGTGCCGCTATCCCGCCGCCAGCAATCACGCTTTACGGGTTGGTTGCGATCGTCGCGCTTTATCTGGCACTGCGCAAACAGCGTTAGACAACAGCCCTCTCAAACAAGGCCTCAAGCGCATTGCTCACCGCTTCGGGGGCTTCCATTGATGATAGATGCCCGACTCCGTCAAGCAGGCATAACTCGGCCTCGGCCGCAAGCCCGGCCATCTCAACCGACAATGCTGGCGGCGTCAGAATGTCAAGCGTTCCGCATAACACCAAAAGCGGCGCAGTAAAGCTGGTTAGCGTGTCATGCTGCGCCCGCCGCCCCATAATGGCGGTTTGCTGCTGCACGAAACCTACCCGCCCGATATCGGCCGCCATCGCCAGAACATCGGCAACCAGCGCGTCATCCTTGATTGCAGCCGGTGATAACAGCCGCGGCATCAGATGGCGGGTAACGCCCTGAAAGCCTTTATGCTGGGCAAGGGCAATCGCGTGCTGGCGCTGTGCCTTACTGGCCTCGCTATCATTTTGACAATTGGTGCTTAGCAATGCCATGCCGGCCATGCGTTGCGGTGCAAGCCTTGCCATCTCCAACGCCACATAGCCGCCCATTGAAAGGCCGACAGGCACAAGCGGCCCATCACATAGCCCAAGCGCAGCTCTGGCCATATCATGGATCGTATCATGGGACATAGTATCCGCAATCAGCCCGGGATCCGGCAGCATATTGCGCTGTTTGGCAAACAATAATTCGGTGCAAAGCAGGCCGGGAATAAAAATTGGCGTGAACGGTAACATGTCAGGCTCGTTGCGGTAAGCGAATGAAAGATTGACCTATGCGGCAATCATCTGTATCACCAGCAACGTTGAAAGCCCATGAAAACCTATCAAATTGATTGGTAAAATCTCCGGATGTGGCGCCCAGACGTTTCTAGTCAATATCAATAAGGACATAATCCTTGAAATTTTCAGATCTTGGCCTCAGTGACGAGCTAAGCCGCGCCGTAGCAGATTTAGGCTACACCAGCCCAACACCAATTCAGGAAAAATCCATTCCCGTCGTTCTGATGGGACGAGATATTCTTGGCTCTGCACAAACGGGTACTGGCAAAACCGCGTCATTCACCTTGCCGATGATTGATATTCTAGCGTCGGGCCGTGCCAAGGCGCGCCTGCCTCGGTCACTGATCCTCGCACCAACCCGCGAGCTAGCTGCGCAGGTAGCTGAATCATTCGAAAAATTTAGCTCATACCACAAATTAAGCATGGCCCTGCTCATCGGCGGCGTCAGCTTTACTGACCAGAACACCGCGTTAAGCAAAGGTGTGGACGTGTTGATTGCAACGCCGGGCCGACTGCTTGACCATTTTGAGCGTGGCAAAGTGCTGTTGAACGACGTCAAAATTCTCGTGATCGACGAAGCCGACCGGATGCTCGATATGGGCTTTATCCCTGACGTTGAGCGGATCGCCGGTCTATTACCGCGGATGCGCCAGACGCTGTTTTTCTCGGCAACATTGTCCGATGATATTCAAAAACTCGGCGCAAAATTCGTGATGAATCCAAAAATCATCGAAGTCGCCCCACCGGCGTCAACAGCCGATACCGTTGCCCAGCATTTGATCTGGACGGATGTGAAAAAGAAACGGCAGGTTCTGCGCGATATTCTGCGTCATGAATCAGTAAAAAATGCGGTGATCTTTTGCAATCGCAAACGCGATATCGCAGAGTTGATCAAATCGCTAACACGGCATGGATTTTCCGCCGTTGCCCTGCATGGCGACATGACCCAATCAGCCCGGCTTGAAGCCCTGCAACGGTTCAAAGATGGCGACGTGCCATTGATGATCGCCTCGGATGTGGCGGCGCGCGGTCTTGATATTGCCGGCCTTAGCCATGTTTTCAATTTTGACGTGCCAAGCCATGCCGAGGATTATGTCCACCGGATTGG
>Ga0129342_1000581_pt1 | contig 15860 bp, 15 predicted proteins | sample CPBDNA_5_FD_94426 | JGI IMG/M metagenome (GOLD analysis project Ga0129342, IMG submission 94426) | Freshwater to marine salinity gradient microbial communities from Chesapeake Bay, USA - CPBay_Sum_15_0.2_DNA | ecosystem: Environmental > Aquatic > Marine > Coastal | place: USA: Chesapeake Bay...
GAAGAAGGTGCTGAAGAAGGTGCTGAAGAAGAAGGTGCTGAAGAAGAAGGTGCTGAAGAAGGTGCTGAAGAAGAAGGTGCTGAAGAAGAAAGTGCTGAAGAAGAAAGTGATGAAGAAGGTGCTGAAGAAATTGAAGATTTAGACGAAGAATAATTAATATAAATATTGAACTTTTTAAATTTATGGAAGTATAATTTAATATATTTTTATTTATTTTATACTTCCATTTTATATGAAATGTTCAATTAAAGAATTCCACGATTTTATATATCAAAATAATATAGATTTATCCTCTGTTGAAATTAACGTAAACACTAGACGTGGTTTTAAAAGAATTTGGAATGTCGCAATAACTGCGTATAATTCAGCAAGTAGCACTATATTCTTAGAAAATGGTTATAATATAACTGCATCACTTAGTCATAATTTATATAAATATCCAGGTAAATGGATGACTGTTAGAAAACTTACAAATGGTGATTCTATTTTAACTAAAGATGGATATTCTCAAATTGTTAGTAAAATAAAAAATAATTTTAAAGAAGACCTTTATGATTTAGAGGTTGATGATATACATGAATACTATACGAATAATATAGTTAGTCATAATTCTACAATATCACAATCTATTAAATTAGGTTTATACGGTAAATTGAAAGAGGTCACTTTAAAAGAAATACCGAATAGAATAAATAAAAATGGTGAAATTTTTTTAAAATTTCAATCAAATGGTAAAACAATTCAAATTGTACGAAAATTTGAACCTTCCGATTTTAAATTATATGTAAATAATAAAGAAATAGATTTATCTTCTAAAAAAGAAACACAATCATATTTAGAAGATACTTTTTTGGATATGCCGTATTATGTATTTGATAATATGATTTCATTATCTTTGCATGATTTTAAATCTTTTATATCAATGTCACCAGCCGACAAAAGAAATATCATAGATAAGGTATTTTCATTATACATATTAAATTCTATGAAAGAATCTGTTAAAAAGAAAAGGTCTGATGTTAAATTAACTATTGATAAATCTGAAGCAACGTTAAATTATGTTATTTCTAATATTGAATCAACTGAACAAAAAATAAAACAATTAGCTGAAAAACTAAAAATAAAAAAAGATTCTAAATTAGACGAGTACCAAAAACAATTAGAAGTTATTAATGAAAAAATATTAGATGCCAATTCAAAAATAGACAAGGTTCAGGAAATTTATAAAGAACGAGAATTATTATTAATAAATAAAAGATCTGAAATCACATCAATTGAATATGAGATTAAAAATATCAAAAAAAGTTTAGATTTATATAATGATTCTAAATGTCCTAAATGTGGTTCTAATTTAACTATAGGTGAACACGTAGAACATAAAGAAGAATTTTTAAATAATATAAAAATATTTGAAGATAAAAAAATACAATTACAATCAGAGTATTCTGAATTGAATGATAGTTTTACAAAAGCAAAAGATAAAATGATTAAATTGCGTGATATTAGATCTGAATTAAACGCAGTTAAATCTGAATTAAATTCTAAGATTTTAAAAGAATCTAAACAAGATAATAATGCTGAAACTATTGAATCTTTTCAAAATATCATTGACGAAAATGAAAATAAAAGAAAAGAATTAGAATTACTTATCAAAAAGTCTCTTCAGAAATTTAAATTTTATAATATTTCAGAAGATATATTATCTGAAGATGGTATTAAAAAAAATATTATAGCTGGAATAATACCCGGATTAAATGAATCAATTAATGAATTTTTGAAAAAATTTGATATGCCATTCAGTATTACGTTTGATGAAAAATTTAATACTAAAATTAAATCATATGGTGAAGAAATATCCTCTGGCTCATTATCTTTAGGTGAAAGTAAAATTTTAGATTTTTGTATTTTATTATCTATGTTAAAAATTTTAAAATATAAATATAGCAATTTGAATGTTTTATTTTTAGATGAAATTTTTGCGTCATTACATCCAAACAACATTCAAATTGTTATTAAAATATTAAAAGACTTTAGCAAAGAATTTTGTTTAAATATATTTGTTATAAATCATTCTCCATTGCCTATTGAACATTTTGATAATATGATCAAAGTTGAAAAAACTAATAGATTTTCAGATTTAAAATATATTAATACTTTTTAAACTTCAAAATCAAGTTCTTTATTATCTTTTGGATAAATAACAATATCTCTTTTTAAGACATTACTATCGGTATCTTCTATTCTATAACCAGTATTTGGTGATATTTTATTGAAAAAATAATAACCATCTTGTATGTTTGAAACTGAATGTACCTCATTTTCTGCGTTTATTAATTGTAAATTTTTAGTGAACGGCTCTAAATCTGTTTCATTTAAAATTCTTCCACTCAATCTTCCATACATTTCAGTATTTATGGTTTCTATATCTGAATTGTTTGTATCATATGAATGAATAAATTTACTAATTCTATGTCCTTTAAACATTTTAGAATCTTCATTTTTTCGTGGAAGATAAGTTTCACATTCTATTGTTAACTTTTGTCTTGGATTTTCAATATCTCCATATGAGTATACTAAATTTTTTCCTTCATAACCTCCTGAGTCTGGAAATGATATTTGTGCAGGTACTACAATACCTTGATAATAAAAATGAAACTTTCTAACGAAATACAATTCTTCTATCAATGATTGCGAAATTTTCATTCTTTCATTTTCAGTTGATGATAATATTTCTAATGTAAATGACATTTTTAATGGTATTGAAGAAATAATGGCTGAATATGTTAATACTTTACCGTCGTTATCTACTTCAAAAAATTCAGCTCTAGCATGTGGTGATGTTATTTCAGAACTTGCTATAGTAAATCCATCAAATGTTATAACACCTCTAGGAACTACATCGTATGAACCTTCTACAAATTCTTCACATGTTTCATAATTTTTACCTGAAAAATAATAATATAAAAAACGTTCTTGTCCCGTTGCGCTTAAATAAAAGGGAACCCTTATCATTTTTTTAGTATTGTCATCTTCTATTTGTACGTATTTAGTAACATTTGTAAGTGTTTCTGTCAATCCTGCGTATACACTTCTCATAAATATATCGTCAGAATTTTTTTTATATTTGTAATTTAATGGCATTTTTTGTATATGATTATAATATTTTAATATATATTTTTGTAGATTATTTCAAAAATAATATTTAAAATTTCAAGTCTTAAATAATAAGACTTTATAATTTTTAATATATAGATAAAATAACTTTTAAAAATTCATTTCAGGTAATATGATAAACTCTAAGCAATACGCTGAAAAACTAAGATCTTTCAGCAACAAAACCGAAAATGATTCTTTAAATAGCGTTTGCAAGATATATGCGGGCATTTTAGAATCTGGGAATTATAATGACTTTCATTTAGTCATTAAAGAATTCTTGAACGAAGCACTTTCAATCAAAATGACAGATAATGAAAATAAAACTTTCATATCTGAATTTAAATTATTTAAATTGAATGATATTGGACTTTTAGAATCTTATAATAATATAATAAATGGTTCTGAAAATCTTAAAGATCCGGTTTATGAAAATAAATTGAAAATCGCTAAAGATTTAATAGACAAAAATGAAGATTATAAAGTTTTCGAAAAAGTTCTAGATATTTTCAAAACGTTACCATCTGATGATAATGTAATGAAAGAAATAAAATATCTTGAAGAAAGTTTAACGCAGTTTAAAGATGATATTAGAGTTTTAAATATGATTGAATATTTAAAAGATTCAAAAGAAGTAAAACAATATCCTAAAACTGTAACAGAATGTGCAAAATCTTTAGAAGATTATTTAGTAGACCCAAATGCTTATACGAGATTCAAATGCTTAGAGTGTCTTAGAGCATTAAATTGGGATCCTAGAGTTAAAGAATTTTCTAATTATTTAGCAACTTTAAATTTTGCAGATGACACATATAATCACAGTGTTCCAGTCCCTGGGTCTATGTCAACAGGTAGAGTTTATTCTGGTGGATACCTTGAAAATTGGAATAATGGTAAAACAAAAAATGGTTTAGGTAAAATTGTTGTAGAATCAATAGAATCCGCACAAGTTATTGCAAAAGAGTCAAATCCTAGAATTGCAACACAATTATTAATTGAAAGTTTATCTAAAGAAAAACTTAATAAAATAGAACAAGAACTTTTTGAATTTATTAAAAAAGATTATAAAATATATGATTTGGGAATTCAAAGTATTTTAAATGATATTAAAGAATCTACAAGTCCCGTTGCAAATACTAGAGAATTTAATAGATTATTAAACTTAATAAGTGAATCTATTTCTAATGGAATACCTGACTATAAAATAGCTAATCAAGTATATGTTGAATTAAATAAATTTTCTTTTGATCCATTGGTTAGTAAATCATTAAATACATTACAAGAAAATTATAAAGATTCTGAAGAATTAATATTAATCGAAAGTATAATTGAATACATTGATAATAATCCTAGATTAGGTGTTTTTAGTAATTTAAAAAATGATCTTAAAGATTATAAAGCATATCCGACGAAAATGAAAAAGTCGATTATTGCAGAAAAGTATGCAAAATTATCATTTGATTCATACTTTAAAAATTTCTTAAATCAATTTGTAAATACTAGAAAAAATACAATTGTTAATTCAGATCCTAGTGAATTTAAAATTTCTAAAATTAATGGTTTAGTAGAATCTAATAATGGTAAAGATTACTTTTTCTTAAATAATAGATGTTTGGTAATTGATGGTGACAATATTTCAGTAGCAGAATCTAAAGAAATTCCAGATAGATTGGCTATCTTACAAAATTTATACGAAAATCTAAATTTTAGAGTTATTAATGATACTACTATTCAAGGATTTATTGGAAATAATAAAGTTGATATTAAATTTAATTTAGATGATAACACTAGAACATTAAACATTAATGATAAATTAATAGAATCTAAAACTAACGATATTATTAGATATGGTATATCACAAACTGTATCTTCTAAAAAAGTTGAAGGACTATTTGATTTATATGAAAACTTAGATAATTTTGTAGAATTTGATTTTATTGAAAGAATCAGTTATATTAAAGAGTCTAAGGTATACGCAGATTTAATAACTTATGGTGATACATTTTATGTTAATTTAGTTAATGAAAATATAAACATGAATAAAATGGTTAAAACTAAAAGTGCAAAAACTCTTAGAAACTATTTATATGAATTCATGGGATTTGATATTACTGAATCTATACAAGAACGTATTAAAATTGAAAGCTCTAAAGTTGAAGAATATAAAAAACAAGCAAATTCAAAATTAAAAGAAATTAAAACTTTTGAATCTAAACTTGATAAAATGTTAGTATTAAAAAAACAAACATTGAATGAAGAACAAAAGCAAATGCTTGCTGATATTTTAGAAGAATTAAAAAATGAAATTTTAATTAAAAAAGAAGAATATAAAAATATCATAGATAAATTAAGTGAAGCTGAAGAAGAAACTGAAGAAAAAACTGAAGAAAAAACTGAAGAAAAACCTCCTTTTGAAATAGGTGATAGTATAAAGCATAAACCATCTAATAGAAAAGGTAAAGTTACAGCTTGTGCAAATAAATTAACGTGTACTGTTAAATTCGAAGATAATAAAATTGAAACTTGTAAAATTGAAGATTGTACAAAAATTGAAGACACTGAATAATTAAAAATTTTACATAATATCATATTAATAAAACCCAAATTTTTTGGGTTTTATTTTTTTATTGATAAAAATACACCATCAAAAACTTTTATTTTTTCTTAAAATAAAATTTAATAAATATTAAATACATATAAATTGATAAATAATGACATAAACGGAAAAACTCTTAAAAAGAAACCTTATTTAAAAAATAAGGATTTTTTACGTGAATTGATGATTTCAAAAGAACGCGGTGAACTTACTGCAAATGCTGTAGTTATGATAATGAAAATAAGTACTAAAGCGTCTGAAAAATTAAAATATAAACGTGAAGATGATAGAAAAGATTGTATAGCTACAGGCATACAAAAATGTTTAATGTATTGGAAAAATTTTAATCCAGAAAAATCAACAAATGCTTTTGCATATTTTACGCAAATTATAAAAAATGGTTTTACTGAAAGTTTTAATAAATTACATCCAATATCAGAGGCAAATCTTGTATCTATATCTGATGAAAATATTAGAGTATTTTAATGACAAATAATATTAAAAATGTTAGGCCTACTAATAAATCTGTTTTTAAACAAGGTTATTATTCGCCTAAATATTTTAAAAAATATAGAGGCGATTATACTAATATCATATACAGAAGTTCGTGGGAACATAGATTTATGGTATATTGCGATTTAAGTGGTCATGTATTAGAATGGAGTTCTGAACCAATCTCAATAGATTATATTTCACCTTTAGACAATAGAAAGCATAAATATTTTATCGACTTTTATATGAAAATTAAAGTTGACGACCAAAATATTAAAGAATATTTAATAGAAGTCAAACCAAAAAAACAATATATGGTTAAACCTGTGCTTGAAGGTAAAAAAACTCCTAAAAAAATTGAAAGATATAAAAATGAAATGCAAACTTGGCTAATAAATAATGCTAAATTCGCAGCAGCCATTGAATATGCACAAACTGTAAATATGGAATTTAAAATAATCAATGAAAGTCATTTAAATGGTATTAAATTATGATAAAAAATAAAAAACTGACAGTTATTACACCAACAAGTGGTAGAACAAGTTTAAATAAATTGATAGAAAGTATTAGATCTCAAAATAATTCTGAAGAAATTTATCACATTATACTATGGGATGATTTTAGACATGATTCTGATATAAATAAAAAACCCGAAGAATTTAATAACGACTATATTTTATCGATATACGTCCCTGGTGACCTTGGAAATCCATATGGCTCACATTTACGTGCAGTTGGATTAATGTTAGCACAGACGCCTTGGGTTACATTTGCGGACGATGACGTATGGTGGGAACCTAATCATTATGAAACTTTGAATATAATTATAAATGGCGGTTATGAATGGGGTGGTGTTAGACGTAATATATGGAATCCTTATAATAATACAAGAATCGGCGTTGATAATTTTGAATCAGTTGGTGATTCGCCTACACGTAAAGTTCCATATGAAATGTTAGATGGTAATACAATGATATTTAAAAGAGAATACGGTGTGTATGCATCTCCAGTATATCGAGAAATTGAAACCTATGACGATGATAGAAGAATGTATAATTATTTAAAAGAATGTTCAAATTCATATAAATTATTAGAAACTCCTACAATTAATCAAGTATGTCCAAATAAATTGGTAAATATGTTTCAAACACTATGTAATTAAAAATATATAGATAATAAAGATATGCATCTTAATAATGAAAAAATATTCGCAATATAAAAATACTATATTTTTAGGTATAGATGAAAACCAGCAGATAAATGAGGGCATTTTTAATTATGTTTCTAAATTAATTAAAAAATTTAATGCTAAAACTATTGATAAAAATACAGCAAACGCCGCACAACATGATTTTGCAATGATTATTGCCGAATCTATAACTAATCTTAAATTTAAAACATTTAACTTATATTCTATAATATTTAATTTAAAAGACGTTTTAAATTTAATTAAAAATGAATTAGTAGACCAAATTGCTAAAGATAAAGAAACATATAATGGTGTTATTTTAAAAAGCGATTATATGAATGGTGAAAATTTTATAATTGCTTTAGAAAGAACTACATATAGAATTAAAACTTTTATTAAAGATGCAGCTTTAAAATATATCACATTAAAATATCCAGTTTCTAAAATATCATCTAATTATACTGATAATAAAAAAATTGTAGAAAAGTTTATTAAAAATTTTAATATAATTTTTGAACCTTATAAAAAATCAACATGGTTATTTAGTAAAAAAATTAAAGATCTTTCACCATATGAAATGTTAATAAATGATGTTGTTAAAGCATATGGTAAAGAATTTTTTAAAGTTGAACAGGCCGTTATACGTGACGATTCTATTAGTAGTTCTATTGGAGTAAATACAAATTATAGTTCAGATTCAATGGATCCGAATAAAATAGATTTAAATTTGATTCCTGAAGATTTTAAAGTTGAATTGACAGAAATTGAAAAAAATTATTATAAACATATATTTGACGGTAATAGATTAGCAATAATTCAAAAAGATTTTAAAGACCAAAATAAATTATATGGTGATGAATATAATACACCAGAATTTTTCCAAATTATTAAAAATTTATCTGAATTAGGATTTAAAATAGTATTTAATGAAAAATTTAAAAATGTACCATACCACAAATTGACATATTCTATGGTTGAACGTAATATACGTAATAAAAATATAGTTTTTGCAATGACTACTGCATATAGTAAAAAAACTGCAGGTGGTAATGTATTTAATAGAGACAATGATATATTTGATGATAGCAATACTTCAAATGATATACCTGAAGGACATGAACCAGAATTTATTAAATACCTAAATAAATATTTTGGAATAAAAAAACGTGCATCACTAATCAATTTATATTCTAAAGAATATAATGTTCAATTCCCTGATAGTATGTTTAAAATTACACATAAGCTTGCTATCCAAGCATTTAGAAAATATGTGTATGTGTATGAAAAAAATCCAGAAGATACATTAGATACTGAATTATTAATTGAAATATTTAATCAAGAATATAAAAATTATTTAAAAAGCTCAAAATCTGAAGAATATGTTAAAAATACAAAAATTCCAGATGAAAAAGAAATTGGGGCAGATGCATAATGGGAAAAAACTTTGAATCTCCTGTAAAAATATTTAATGATTTTAAATATAAATTTAAAGAACGTTCTGAATTAGAAGAGCGATTAAATATGTATTATGGATCTTCTAAATTTATACAGGAATTATCTTTAGAATCTAAAATATATGAAAGCAACGCATTTGGGAGTTTATTTTCTTTTTTACCGGCTAGAATATATACATTTGATTATGTATATATGAATGACAGTAAAATGAGAAACTGTGTCGATTTTAGACCTATGGTTCTTGTTAAAGAAGATTATTTAAAAGATGGAGATTATAGGGTAAAAGGTTTTAATATTAATTTTTTACCTAAAGAATATAAAGTTCAATTAATGGAATTATATACACAATTTTTTAGTAATGAATTAGATCGTGATATACAAATGTTAAATGAATCTAAAACTAGTATTACGATATATGATAAAAAAAGAATAGACGATTTCTTTTTAGCAGTTGAAAGATATTTACCAAAAGTTTATAATTCTATGAGAATTTGGAGTAAATCTCAGATTCCAAGAAAAAATGTAAAATTTGTTAAACTTCAAGACTATGATAAAATTTTTGAATATTCTGGATTTGTTAGGACTATAAAAGGTAAACATTGGAGAACTATTCAAACAGAAACTATAAGTTAATATGGCAGGATTTAGAAGTACAAATAATAATGATGTTAATAATATATTTAATTCTTTAAAAGGCCCTTTAAGAAAAATTATTAGGGCTGGTCAAGATTATGAAGATTTAATTGTTAGACAAAAATTAGGACTTGGTCGAAATGAGGCAATGCTTTTACAAAGTGGGTCTACATTAGACGAAGAATCTTTTTTTATAGCTAGGTCTGCTGATATTAATCAAAATATGAAAGCCATTGGCTTTTATCAAAAAGATTATCCTGGTCAACGTGATTTTTTAAATAAAATGGCAGCACATCGTGAAATATCTAAATTATTAGATATTGTTTCAGATGAAGCTATAGTTTATGATGAACAAAATTATTTTGCAAAGCCAAATTTAGGTGTTCTAACAGATCTTAATAAAGAACATGAAGATGATATTAAAAAAAGCGTGATTGAAAATTTTGATCACATTTATTCTATAGTATTTGGTTTTAATCAAGGTAATACTGCATGGAGATATTTTAGAAAATATTTAGTAGAAGGTATTTTAGCATTTGAACTTGTATATGATAGATATGGTCAAAAAATAATTAAAGCGATTGAATTAGATGCTGCAAAAATAGTACCTTCGGTTATAGATTTAGATGGTATACAAACTCGTGTATGGATACAATATCCAGAAGATACACAAATGAAAAGAATTATACCAGATACTCATATTATTTATATTGCACATGGTAAATCTCAAAATTTTTCTGAAATTTCATATGTACAATCAATGATAAGAAGTTTCAATTTATATAGAACTATTGAAAATGTTGCAGTTATTTGGACTATAATGCATGCTTCTTTTAGATTGAAAATGATTGTACCTGTTGCAGGATCAAGACAAAAAAATGAAGAAGCTGTTGGTCAACTTATTGCAAGATACCGTGAAGAAATTATAATAGATGATCAATCAGGTGAAGTAAGAATTGATGGGAATCCAAGTTTAAATTTATTTAGAAATTATGCTATTGGCTCTAAGAATGGTCAACAAACTGAAATAGAATCTTTAAAATTTGAAGGATATGATCTTTCAAATCCAGAATTGCTTAAATATTGGCGTGATAAACTTTGGGAAGATTCACAAATACCATTTACAAGATTGCAAAAAGATGCGTCGTCTACATTTATTTCAGGTGTAGATGGTATGGAAAGAGATGAAATTCAATTTTCAAGATTTGTAAATAGACTAAGATCTGATTTTCAAGAACTTTTAATAAAACCATTAGTACTTCAAATGTTTTTAGATTATCCAGAAATTAATGGTGACCAATATTTTAAATCAAAAATAGGTATTAAATTTAATTCGGATAACGTATTTGAAGAACTTAGAATTAGAGATACTGCAAATAAAAAATTAGAATTTATAAAAGGATTGCTTGATATACAAGATTCAGAAGGTAAACCATATTTTGATATTGATTATATCATGGAAGAACATGGTCCTTTTGATTATGATTTTCTAGAAAGAAATAAGAAAAAGAAAAAAGAAAAAGAAGATTCTGGTGAAGATGCCGCCGGTGATGATGTTGCTGGTGATGATATAACATTAGACACTGAAACAACTGAAACAGCTGAAGACACTGGGATAGAAGAAACTCCAGAAGAAGTTGAATAATAAATATATACATTAAAATAATAAATATTTATAATTATGAATAATAGAAAATACATTCCACTTTTTGAAAATTGGTGTGAACAACTTCAAAATACTGAAAAAATTAATGAAGCAATACTTAATAAAGATTTATCAAGAACTTTAGATATTGTTTCTAGTTATTTAACCAAAGCTCTTGGAGAAACTGTAATACACGATAAAAAATTTGAGCACATTAAACAAGATGGTTCAAAAGAATACAAAGGTGTTAGATTTGTAAGTTTATCTGGTAACGTTTGGAGATTGAATTGGTTGCCTACAAATTCAAATAATAGTTCAGCAATTGCAAATGTTGATTTTTGGTTTTCTGATAAACCGGTGCCTGATTATAAAGTAGATACTACAAGTATGAATATGGTACAAATAGTTGCAATGATAATACATGTTTTAAAGACTAAAGGATTTAAAATAAATCCAGTAGATTTTATAAAATCAACATATAATATTGATTTAGGTTATGATGTTTTAGAATCTGAACAACTTAGAATGTTTGAAAATCTTTCACAAGAAGAAGAAGGTGAATATCAAATATTAAAAGCTAAATGGTATAGAAGAAAAAAAACACCTGGGGTTATGAATCAAGCAGAATCTGAAAGATACATATATTTAGAAATTAAAAAATTAGGATTTGAAGATATTGCTAATGAAAAATTTGGAGTTACCGAAGTGTTAGAGGAAGAAAATGTTGATCCTATTGAAGCCGCACAAATTGAAAGATTGAAATCTAGATTAGAGTCTCAAGATTCTACAGTAGAACAACTTTTTAAAGATATGGATTTTTTAGTTGCATCAGTTATTAGAGGTTTAGATAACTCTTTAATTATTACAGGTTCACCTGGTACTGGAAAGACTACGCGTGTTAAAGAAAATATGGCAAAATTTAATTTAGTGAGAGGCGAAGACTGGAGATTAATTCAAGGTAAAACATCAGCATTAGGTTTATTTAGAACATTGTATGCACATAAAGATGATACAATTTTAGTATTTGATGATTGTGATTCAGTATGGAATACTGAAGATAGTAGAAATATACTTAAAGCTGCATTAGACACATCAGATATTAGAGAAGTTACTTGGTTATCTACTAATACTTTTGATTCTAGAGGTATGTCCGATTTAGATATACATAAAATGTTACAAAAAGGTAGAACACCACAATCTTTTGAAATTACTTCAAGAATTATATTTGTAAGTAATATTACAAGAGATGATTTATTAGCTAATAAAAAATTGGCTGCAATTGTTTCAAGATCTAAATCTATAGATATTACATTATCAGATGACGATATGTTGAATTATATTGAAGCACTAATACCTGATATTGATATTGAATTAGACTTAGATGATAAAATGGAAGTATTTGAAGTAATGAAAACTTCAGTTAAAGCTGGTGTAATTCAAACTGATATTAATATTAGAACATATATTGGTATGTGTAAAGCTAAAATTTTAGCAATGTATATGCCACAAGATGATTCTGAAAATTTCGATTGGGTTAGATTGGCTACAAAATATTCTTAATTATTTCATAAATATTTTAATTATTAATTAGTTGGGTAAAGTGTTAAAAACTTTACCCAACTTTTTTTAAATTTTTTTAAATAAAATTTTTTTATTTGAATTTTTTTTATTAAATTGCATTAACTAATTTATTTAATTATAATAAATATTATAGGATTTTATATGATAGATAAAAATTTAACTGGAGAAAATCATAGATACTTGGAAATTCGTGCTATTTTAAAAGAAATTTATGTCACAAGTCGTAGGATTACGCATAAAGAATTAAAATTAGAAGAATTGAAATTGATAGATAAATTAAGTGGAAGACCAACAGATGAGCACATATTATTAAAAATGGATGTATCTATGAGTAAAGATAAAATGCTATTAGACCATTTGACACGTAAATTACAAGTATTACAGTCTTCTACTGTTGTAGAAGGTTATATGACACCTACACAAGTTTTAGAAGTATTAGATAAAGACAAAACTACTTATTTAAAAAATTAAAATTTTATATTTAAAAATTCTGGGGGAATTATGAAAAATAAAAAAAATGATGTATCATTACATGAATTAGGTTTAATGTATAAAGATACAAAATGCGAAAGGGTGTTTAATCAGATTTATAATAAATTGGAATACCCATTGTTTGAACATATTTATAAAATTCTTAGAGACGTTGAAAATTCAAAAATAGTTAGACAACGTACATTTGAAAAATTATTTTTGAATATTGATGGTTTTAATCCTTCATATAAATTTACAACGTGGATATACGGTATTGCTAAAAATGAAGCATATTATTTTTACAAAACAGAAAAAAAAGATAGATTAATATTTTTAGGAAATATGTTAATAAATGATGATATTGAAGATTATGGAACAGCATTAGACATGCTATTTGATGAAGATGTTGATAATAATTATTTAATAGATAATTATTTGAGTAAAAATGAATATATGCAAAATGAAGATGACGAATTTGAAAATTTATTATTATCAAAAAAATATGGTATCGCTATAGAATGTATTGAATGTTTACCAGAGCAATATTCTATAATATTAAAGGATAAATATATGCACAATATGAAACAAAAAGAAATTGCAGAAAAATATAGTATAAATTTTAATACAGTTAAAACCCGTATTTTTAATGCTACACAAAATATTAAAATTATATATAAAGATAAAATTAATAAAGTATTAGTAGATATTGAAAATGGCAGAGACTAATAAAAATAATACATCTGTAATATATGAGAGTTTAAAAAATTTTTTTTATTGGAATTCTACTTTTATAATTAATATATTTGGTGTTTTTAAAGACATACGAAATTATATTTATTTAAGAAGATCTATTAAAAAAATATCAAAAACTAAAATCTGGAAATCTTTAAAGTTTAAAAGAGATTGGTACGGTATGCCGTATACTGCTATTAATTATACAGAAGATTTTTTTGATTTAGATTTTGAAACTAGAAAAAAATTCGTGGTACGTGATATTGCAGGAGTATTTAAATTATTTGAAGAATATGATTTTTGGGAAATCATTACGTTAAAAACTGAAAAAATAGATGAAAAAGACGTATTTGCAATGCGTGTTTGGTTTAGACCAATATTCTATTTCATATCTTTTAAAAATTTTTTTTCAACTTTAATTCTAATATTATTAATAACTTACAGCTATAATAATATTTTTTAAAAAAATATTTTTTTATTTAAAAAATTTTCCTTATATTGCATATAAGTTTAATATAATATAGGAAAAACTTATGCGACATAATAAAAATTCGATAGCATTTAAAACATTTAAAAAACCCATTAGTAAATTAAATGCAGAAGAAAAAAAAGAGTATCAAAAGATAATTTCAAATAGACATTATCATAAAGATCCTAAAAAGTATATAGAGTATCAACAGCAATACAAGAAAAAACAAAAATCTAAATTATCATCAGATGAATTAGAAAATATACGTATTTTAAATCTTTTGAAAAATAAGTTCCAAAAACAAAATCCAAATCTTTATAATACAAATAGAAAAATGTATCATGAAAAAATAAATGAATACATATCTGAAAATTATGAAAACGAATTACACTTTCGTAAATTTAAAAAAACGGAAGACTATAGAAATGTATTAAAAGATAGACAACGTTCAAAAATTAGGAAAAAATATCATACACTATCTGTATATGATAAAAAATTATATAATCGTGAACACGTGTGTTATAAAATTAAAAGAAATGCTATTAAATCATTTTTAAATACAAATCTAAAAATTGAAAAACTTGATGCGTACGAAATTAAAATAAATTCAGGTAAAAAATCAATAAAACTTATTGAACAGTTATGTAAAGAAGCATGTAATAATTCTCAAGAGAAATATGTTGAATTTAAAATAAAAACTATAGACAATGATGTAATAGTGATTTTTCGTAATAATACCCGCATTATGAATAAATTTAAAAAATCAATAGAACATTTAATTGACGTATACGATGATATAAAATCAAATAAAAAAATCAAATATAAGGTTAATTAAAATGAGTAAAAGCACATCTGTATTTTTCTTAGACGTCGATGGTGTTTTAAATTCTGCAAAAACAGGTTGGTACTGCTGGGATAAATATACGGTGAATTGGATTATTTGGTTGGCTAAAATGTCTAATTCAAAATTTGTTATAAGTTCAACGTGGAGAAAATATCATGACTATAATTTTTTTAATGAAATATTAAAAGATTTAGTACACGATGATTGGAGAACCGTATCGCTTTATAAAGATATAAATGGTAATCGTATACCAAGAGGTCAAGAAATAAAACAGTGGTTAGAAAACCACCCAGAAATAAAACAATATATTATATTTGATGATGATACAGACATGTTAGAAGAACAACAATCGTTTTTTATTAATACTGATAGTAATGAAGGTATTTTATTTGAACATTTGATAAAAGCAAGAGATATTTTAAATATTAAAACATTTCCAGATTCTGAAATATTGCATATGTACCATCATCCAATAATGGACGGTGAAAAATGGTATTGGGATATGCAAGAAATAAAACATGCTACAAAAAATAATAGAAAAATAAATTTAAAAAGAAACATGGGGGAATAAATGTCAAAATACTTGATAATACGTGGATC
>Ga0129342_1000584_pt1 | contig 15819 bp, 17 predicted proteins | sample CPBDNA_5_FD_94426 | JGI IMG/M metagenome (GOLD analysis project Ga0129342, IMG submission 94426) | Freshwater to marine salinity gradient microbial communities from Chesapeake Bay, USA - CPBay_Sum_15_0.2_DNA | ecosystem: Environmental > Aquatic > Marine > Coastal | place: USA: Chesapeake Bay...
CTGTGCTCATCATCGCCTGCCCGTGCGCCCTGGGCCTGGCCACGCCCACGGCGCTGCTCGTCGGCACGGGGCGTGGCGCGCAACTGGGCATCCTCATCAAGGGCCCGGAAATCCTCGAGGACACGCGCCGGACGTCCGTCATCGTGCTCGACAAGACCGGCACGGTGACGACGGGCCGCATGGAGCTGCAGGATGTGCTCGTCGCACCCGGACAGGATCCGGTCATCGTCGGCTCCCGCGCCGCGGCCGTGGAACATCACAGCGAGCACCCGGTCGGCCGTGCGATCGCCAGCGGCATCGAGGTCTCGGCCGGCTCGGACTTCGTCAATCACCGTGGCCTTGGCGTCACAGCCCGCGTCGAGGACCGGGTCATCGCTGTTGGGCGCCCGGCGTGGGTGGCGAAGACCGTCGGCGCGGACGGCGTACCCCGGGAGTTGGCCGAGCAGATCGAAGCTGCGCAGTCCCAGGGAGCGACCGTCGTAGCGGTGGGCTGGGACGCTGCGGTGCGGGGTGCCCTGGTCGTAGCCGATGCGATCAGGCCCACGAGTGCCCAAGCGATCTCCGATCTTCGCGAACTCGGTCTGCGACCGGTCCTCCTCACCGGGGACAACCAGCGTGCCGCGATGGCCGTCGCCCGATCCGTCGGCATCGATGACGTCCGGGCTGAGGTGCTGCCCGCCGACAAGGTCGAGGTCATTGAGCAGTTGCAGGGCTCCGGTCAGGCCGTAGCCATGGTGGGGGATGGCGTGAATGACGCGGCCGCACTCGCTCAGGCAGATCTCGGGATCGCGATGGCCGCGGGCACCGACGCGGCCATCGAGGCCAGTGACATCACGCTGGTGCGCTCTGACCTGCTGTCCGCGGTCGATGCGATCCGCCTATCGCGACGGACCCTGCGCACCATCAAGGGGAATCTCTTCTGGGCGTTCGCCTACAACGTCGCGATGATCCCGCTCGCCGCGGTCGGCCTCCTGAGCCCGCTCTTCGCTGGCGCCGCCATGGCGTTCTCGTCGGTCTTCGTCGTCGCCAACAGCCTTCTCTTGCGTCGCTTCCGTCCCACCTCCTGAGAGGTCGGTCACGTCACACCCCGAGATCGCGCCGATTGAATCGCCAGATGCCGACGGCCGTGAAGCTGATGGCCAGGGCCACGGGTACGCCAAATGACACGAGAGTGGGTATGGATGTCAGCGGTGACGAGCCCAGGAACCAGTACCACGGCGACGTCGGACGGAGGTACTCCAAGGGCTCCGCGAGCGAGGCGAAGAGCTGGCCGAGGAACCCGATGACCACCAGGCCGGCGGCTCCTGAGATCGCCCACGTCCGTCGTCCGGTCGCTGCGCCGATCGCAAAGGCCGCACTCGAATAGAGCATCACCAGCGCCCACATCGACATCGCTGCTGACCACACTCCCCACCAAGGCAGGCCCTCGAGCAGATCTAGTGGGGAAGCGATGAGTGCAATCGCGGCGGTAGACGCGAGGGTGACGGAGAGAGTGGCTACGGCCACGGCGAGCACGCGACCCCAACCCAGCGAGATGCGCTGAAGCGGAGCGGCGAGCGTCATCTCCAGAGTGCCGTCGCCCTCGGCTCCGGCGATCGCCCACGAAGCCATGGAGATGCCGAGAATGAGGAGGAGGAGTGGGTAGAGGTTGGAGTAGAGCTGGCTCATGAGGTAGCCCTCGGGGCTGGCGATGCTTGCGCCGCTGATGCCGAGCGTTTGGCGCACCGACTCCGGGAGCGAATCGACGTAGGCATCAAAGTCGGCACCGGTGTCGCGTATGGAGGGGTAGAAGGCGGCCATGACGATGACCAGTGCGATGACCCCGAGTGTCCAGGCGAGGAGACTTCGTCGCCTGTCACGGAGGTACGCCCACGCGATGGTGATCACGGCGAGCGCTCCGAGGCCTGCTGAAACATGTCGTCCAGTTCGTGGGCCTGTGTCACGATGCGGTGCACGCCGTAAGGCGACAGTCGCCGTATCGCCTCGGCCGCCGAGCCGACGATTACCAGTGAGACTTCGCGACCTTGTATGGACCGCGTCGTGATCCCGGGGAGGCCATCGAGAAGATCGGCCGGCGCATCCTCCTCCAGGGTGATAGTGATCGACTGAGACGCTTGCTCGAGGAAGGCGGACAGCGGTGACTCCACGACGAGGCGTCCACGACTGAGCACGCCCACCCGGTCCGCCACCTCGGTGGCTTCGCTCAGAATGTGGGTGCTCAGAAGCACAGCCGTGCCCTGGTTGCGACGTTCGCGGATGAGGTCGAGTACTGACTCCTGCATGAGCGGATCGAGGCCGGATGTCGGCTCGTCCAGCACGAGGACATCGGGCGCTGCCATCAGCGCGAGCGCGAGGCCGACTTTCTGACGGTTGCCCTTGGACAGCGTGCCGAAGCGACGATTCAGTGGGATATCGAGGTGTCTGACTAACTCGTCAGCATCGACAGGCGGTCGGTCGGCGTGCCTCTGCATGACTCCACGGAAGTCGAGGATCTCCGCCACGGTCGCGCGTGCCGGGAGGCGCAGATCTCCGGGAAGGTAGCCGACCCGCGCGCGGATCGCTGTCTCACGGCTGCTGCCTCCCAGCGTCACCGCGCTGCCTCGGGTGGGCTTGAGGTAGCCGAGCAGGATGCGCATCAGCGTCGACTTGCCGGCTCCGTTAGCACCGAGCAGCACGTAGATCTCGGCGGGGTCTACCCACAGCGAGACATCCGCAAGGGCTCGCACCTCGCCGAACTCCTTCGAGAGTTGGGCGATCGCGATGCTGGGGTCTGCGACGGATGTGACGGGGGAGACGACCACGACTCGAGGCTACGGCGCGGCCCGCGACGTTTCTCTGTGCCCTTGCTCACAAAGCTGACCGTGTAAAGGTTTTCACGGTTTTCAGTGACTTGCAGGAACGGCAGGATGTCGAACAGTCGCCTCGGCGGCACTCGGACAACGGCGTTCGACGAAGGGACAGCGCATGACGATCCGCGGCCTCGACAATCCGCCCACCCGCAACAAGAAGTTGATCGAGTGGGTCGAGGAGGTCGCGGAGCTGACCCAGCCGGACGAGGTGATCTGGTGCGATGGCTCCGATGGTGAATGGGAGCGACTGACCGCGCAGATGGTCGATGCCGGCACCTTCATCCGACTCAATCCCGAAATCCGCCCAAATTCATTCCTCGCGCGTTCCGACCCGAGCGATGTCGCGCGTGTCGAGAGCCGCACCTACATCTGCTCGCAGTACGAGGCCGATGCTGGCCCCACAAACAACTGGATGGATCCGGTCGAGATGAAGGGCATCCTCGGTGGCCTTTTCGCCGGGTCCATGCGCGGTCGGCCGATGTACGTCGTGCCCTTCTCGATGGGACCGCTCGGCTCACACATCGCGCAACTCGGCGTCGAACTCACTGACTCGCCGTACGTCGTGGTCAACATGAAGATCATGACCCGCATGGGCGCTGCCGCACTCGAGGAGATCGGTGAGCGTGGTGACTTCGTCCCCGCCGTCCACTCCGTGGGCTACCCCCTCGTGGATGCCCAGGGCAATTCCCGCCCAGATGTGGCCTGGCCGTGCAACGACACGAAGTACATCACTCATTTCCCCGAGACCCGCGAGATCTGGTCGTACGGCTCCGGCTACGGCGGCAACGCCCTGCTGGGCAAGAAGTGCTTCGCGTTGCGCATCGCATCGGCGATGGCGCGCGATGAAGGCTGGATGGCCGAGCACATGCTCGTCCTCAAGCTCACCTCACCAACAGGTGACACCCGCTACCTCACCGCCGCGTTCCCGTCGGCGTGCGGCAAGACCAACCTCGCCATGCTCGAGCCGACGATTCCCGGATGGACCGTCGAGACCATCGGCGACGACATCGCATGGATGCGCTTCGGCAAAGATGGTCGCCTCTACGCGATCAACCCCGAAGCTGGCTTCTTCGGTGTGGCGCCCGGCACCGGCATGCACACCAATGCCAATGCGGTGAAGTCACTCCATGCCAATTGCATCTTCACCAACGTTGCGCTCACGGACGATGGCGATGTGTGGTGGGAGGGGCTGACCGAGGAGGCGCCCGCCCACCTCATCGACTGGAAGGGCAACGACTGGACACCCGCGTCCGATGATCCTTCTTCGCACCCCAATGCCCGCTTCACCGCGCCCGCGGGCCAGTGCCCATCGATCGCTCCCAACTGGGAGGACCCCCAGGGCGTGCCGATCGACGCGATCCTCTTCGGGGGTCGCCGCGCCACCAACGTCCCGCTCGTGACCGAGTCCTTCGACTGGGAGCACGGGGTCTTCATGGGCTCGACGGTGTCCTCGGAGCAGACCGCGGCTGCCGAGGGCAGCGTGGGTGAACTTCGCCGCGACCCCTTCGCGATGCTGCCCTTCTGCGGCTACAACATGGCGGACTATTGGTCCCATTGGCTCAAGATCGGGCAGTTCACCTCGGCTGACAAGCTCCCGCGGGTCTACCAGGTCAACTGGTTCCGCAAGGATCGCAACGGCCGCTTCATCTGGCCTGGGTTCGGCGACAACTCGCGCGTCCTCGACTGGATCATCCGCAGAGTCGGAGGAGACGCGGACGCCGTGGAGACCCCGATCGGCCGCATCCCGGCTGAGGGCGAACTCGATCTCGACGGGGTTGACATCTCCGACGAGCAGGTCGCTGAGCTGTTCGCGGTGAACGCCGACTCGTGGCTCGCCGAGACCGATCTCACCGAGGATTACTACGCAAAGTTCGGTGACCGCGTGCCGCAGGCGCTGCGGGATCAGCTCGACGCGTTGCGCTCACGCCTGCAGTCGGCCTAGCAGCCGTCTCTCACCCTGTTTACGTGAAATGTCGCTCTCGTGGGGAGTTAGCGACGCTTCAGGTGAACGAGGTTAAGGGGATCAGGCCAGGGTGGCGACGAGCAGTGCCTTGATCGTGTGCATGCGGTTCTCGGCCTGATCGAAGACGATGCTCGCGTCGGATTCGAAGACCTCATCGGTGACCTCGACGCCATCACGCAGCCCGAATTCCTGAGCGACCATCCGACCCACCGTGGTCTCCTCGTCATGAAACGCTGGCAGGCAGTGCATGAAGCGCGCATCCGGCCGGCCGGTCAATGCCATGGCCGCGGCGTCGACCCGGTAGGGGCGCAGCAACTCGACGCGCTGGGCCCACACCTCCGCGGGCTCACCCATCGAGACCCACACGTCGGTGTGGACGAATTGGGCTCCGGGGAGTCCCTCGGCTGGGTCCTCGGTGAGCAGCAGCGTCGCCCCGCTGCGCCCGGCCCGCTCCTCAGCCGCGCGACGCACCTCGGCGAACGGCCACAGTGCCTCGGGAGCCACGATGCGCACGTCGGCGCCGAGCATGGCGCCGGCAACGAGCAGGGAATTGCCCATGTTGTAGCGGGCATCGCCCAGGTATGCGTAGCTGATTCGCCCATCCGTGGAGTGCTCTCGCATGGTGAGCATGTCGGCGAGCATCTGCGTCGGGTGCCATTCATCGGTGAGGCCGTTGTACACGGGGACGTCGGCGTGGCGTGCCAGGTCCTCGACGGTCGATTGGGTATCGCCGCGGTACTCGATGGCGTCGAACATCCGGGACAGCACCCGCGCGGTGTCGGCGATCGACTCCTTGTGGCCGATCTGCGAGGTCTGCGAGTCCAGGACCGTCACCTGGGCGCCCTGCTGGTACGCCGCGACCTCGAAGGCGACGCGGGTGCGCGTGGAGGTCTTGCCGAAGATGAGAGCGATGACGCGATCGTGCAGGCGGCGTACCTCGCGGCCAGCGGCCCGCTCGGCCTTGAGCTCAGCAGCAAGGCTGATGAGGCCATCGAACTCCGCATCGGAGAGATCGAGTTCCTTCAGCAGGTCGCGTCCGGTGAGATCCACTGGACGAGGCTAGCGGGACGGGGTGATCGGTGGCGCCGTGCGCCCGGGTCGCGGCCTGGTTCAGGCGGAGACACTGAAGAGCGTGCGGATAGCTGCGTCGATCTCGGGTGCGGCCATACGGGCGCCCTCGCCGCGCGTGCGGGGGTACTCCGCGAGGTCGATGCGGGCGTAGATTGCCTCGCGCTCCTCCTCGGTCAGGCCGCCCCACACGCCGTAGGGCTCGCGAGCGCGAACGGCGTAGTCCGCGCATTCGATGCGCACGGGGCAACTGGCGCAGACGGCCTTGGCGGCGAGGTCGCGTGAGCGACGCGCGGAGCCGCGCTCATTCTGAGGATGGAAGAACAGCGTCGGATCGGCGGTCCGGCATGAGCCGTGCTCCTGCCAATCCCACACTGCATCGACGGGGACCTGGGCGAGTGGCTGCTGAGGCATATCTCCACGGTAGGAGCGATGCACGCCGGGACCCCTCGCCCAAGTCGGCCGACCTGCATCATCCGTTCGGCTGATGCGCCTCGCGGGACAGGGCAAGGTTCGGGAGTTGGGCTGAGAAATCCTCGACGAAACTCCCGACGTTCACACGAAGGCGGCTATTCCGCCTGGGCGGCCGCCTGCTCCTGGGCGATCGAGGCACGGACCTCGTCCATGTCGACATCGCGCACGGCCTGGATCAATTGATCGAGCCCCTGCTCGGGCAGGGCCCCTGCCTGGGAGTACAGGACGACGCCGTCGCGGATGGCCATGAGGGTGGGGATGGACGAGATCTGGAATGCCTGGGCCAGTCCGGGCTCCGCCTCGGTATCGACCTTGGCGAAAACGATGTCGGCATGGGCATCACTGGCCTTCTCGAAGACCGGGGCGAACATCCGGCACGGGCCGCACCAGGAGGCCCAGAAGTCGATGAGGACGATCGGGCTGTCCTGGACGGTGGGAGCAAAGGTCGCTTCGGTGAGGGCAACTGTTGACATACCCCCCAGGGTATCACGATTGGGGCGGGCGGACCACGATGGAGGGGTGCTCGACGTCACCGCCATCGGCCGCCCAGCGGCTCAGCCCGAGGCGGGATTGCTGCTGGTCGCCGCTCCGACCCTGGACGAGCCCTTCGCTCATGCGGTCATCCTGCTGCTCGAGCACGACGAGTCGGGGACTCTCGGTGTCGTCCTCAACAATCCCACCTCGCTCGACGTCGGCACGGTCCTGCCCGGCTGGCGCGATCACCTCACCGGCAGCACGCATCTGTTTGAGGGAGGGCCGGTCGCCCTCGACAGTGCACTTGGGCTGGCGGCCCTCGACCCCGCCCATCAAGGACCACATGAGCCCGAGGGCTTCCGCCGCGTCGTGGGGGATCTGGGCATCATCGACCTCGACACCCCGGTCGACACTCTTGTTCCGCACCTGCAGGCCTTGCGCATCTACGCCGGGTACGCCGGCTGGTCCCCGGGACAGTTGGACGATGAACTCGATCGCGGATCGTGGGCGGTCGTCTCGCCGGGCGACCTGACCACGGATGCCTTCCACGTCGCAGCGTCGGATCTGTGGGGCGCCGTACTCCGTCGCGCGGGTGGCACTCTCGCGTGGTGGCCCCGTTGCCCGAGCGACCCCGAGCTCAACTAGGTCTGCCTAGACTGCTCCCATGAGTACGCCGCTGGATTCGCCCTCGCTTGAGGGCACCACCCTCACCGAGGAGCGCCTCGCCTCTACCGATGACGGCGACCACGAGCGGTTTGCGCATTACGTCCAGAAGGACAAGATCGTCGAGAGCGCCGTCACGGGCAATCCCGTCAAGGCCCTGTGCGGCAAGAAGTGGGTCCCCGGCCGGGATCCGTCGAAGTTCCCCGTGTGCCCGGAGTGCCAAGAGATCTACAACAAGATGCGACCCGGCAAGCCCCGCGATCCGGACGGCGACTCCTGAGCATCTTCTCGGCGCCCTACCGCGCCGTCACGATCGGTGTCGTCTCAGCGATCACGCTCTTTGCCTTCGAAGGCATCGCTGTGTCGACGGTCATGCCAGCAGTCGCTGTCGAGTTCGACGGACTCGGCGTCTATGCGTGGGCATTCAACGCCTACGTCGCGGCATCGCTTGTCGGCATGGTGGTCGCGGGGAGTTGGTGCGACCGCAACGGACCTCGTCGAGCCATGTGGACCGGACTCGGTCTGTTCTCCGCCGGTGCGGTCGTTGCCGGACTCGCGCCCGGCATGGCGGTCCTTATCGCCGCCCGCGGCGTGCAGGGGCTCGGCGGAGGCGCACTCATCGTCGCGGCCTACGTCCTCATCGCCCGCGCCTATCCCGAGGATATGCGGCCCCAGGCCTTCTCGATCATGGCTGCCGCGTGGGTGGTGCCCGCTCTCATCGGGCCGCTCATCGCGGGGTGGCTCGCGGAGACCCTCACCTGGCGACTGGCCTTCCTGCTGGTGCCTCTCGTGCTGCTCCTACCCGCCCTCTTGCTGCGCGATGTCCTGCGCGCGCATGACGGCGGGACCGGTGAGTCCGCGAGCCCGGCACGCATCATCCGCGCGGTGGCGACCGCGGGCGGGCTCACGCTCGCCATGGTCGGCTTCCTGCGGCCAGCCGGCTGGCCCCTGTGGCTCGACGCAGCATTCGTGCTCGTCGGCCTGGCTCTCATCGTCGTAGCCGTGCGAGGACTGCTGCCCGTGGGTGCCCTCAGTCTCGCGCGCGGGTTGCCCACGACCGTCCTCATGCGCGGCATCCTCGCGGGTGCGTTCTTCGGCGCGGAAACCTTCATCCCGCTCGCCCTCGTCGAGCAGCGTGGGTTGTCGATCACGATTGCCGGTCTCACGCTCAGCGTCTCCGCACTCGGTTGGTGGCTGGGCTCCTACGCACAAAGCCGCATTCCGGAGGCGACCGATCGGGCCCGCACCGTGCGTCTCGGGGCACTCATCGTCACGGCAGGACTGCTCTCGCTTCCACTCTGCCTGGTGCCGACCGTCCCCCCGTGGGTGTGCGCCGTGTCCTATTTCGTCGCCTCGCTGGGCATGGGCCTGTGCTTCCCCTCTATTGCGGTGCAGACGCTGCGACTCTCACCGGTTGATGAGCAGGGCGCCAACTCCGCGGCGCTTCAGATCTCCGATGCCATCTTGAGCTCGCTCGTTCTCGCGATCCTCGGGGCCATTCATGCCGCATCCGTCGCCCGGGGAGGCGCGACCACGACGACCTACGACGTCATCTGGTGGGGCGCGGCGGGCATCGCGCTCGTGGGTGCCGCGATAGCGACGCGGATGAGGCCGGCCGCGACCGTCCCCGCCGCGGTGGCCTCGTGACTGACGGGCGTGGGCTCGTGCGACGCAGCGATGGTTGCGTTGATTGAGCAACGTACTCGCGAGTACCTGGCGCGCTTCCTGGGATAAGAGCCCGATCGCCTCTACCCTTATGGCGTCCCGGGCCCGCAGGCCCACACTTGAACAACCGGAGGTACCCCATGGCATCGGTCGACCCCATGACCGGCCTGTCCTACGACGATGAGCGCGCCGTCGCCGCTGCACTCGGTCGCAACTGGTGGGCGCTGCTGCTCCTCGGCATCGTCAGCCTGATCGTCGGCATCATCATCATTCTCAGGCCTGGTGGTTCGACCTGGGTGATCGCAGTCGTGCTCGCGATCTACCTCGTCGTCTCGGGCATCGTGTCCCTCGTCCGCGCCTTCGGGCACGGCCTACCGGGCTCCTACCGCGCCCTGCTGATCATCTCGGGCATCATCGGCCTACTGCTGGGCCTGCTGATGTTCCGCTTCGGTCCTGAGGAGAAGGTCGAGATCTTCGGCATCTTCGTCGGCGTGTGGTTCCTCTTCTCCGGCATCCTTCAGCTCGTCAGCTCCTCGTCGGTATCGCAGGGCAAGGGCTGGGCGATCTTCTCCGGCATCGTCTACATGCTCGCCGGCATCGTCCTGCTCATCAACCCGTGGGCCGTCGAGATCTTCGTGTGGATCGCCGGCATCTGGCTGCTCGTCCTCGGCATCTTCGAGATCATCTCGTCGTTCCAGGTCAAGTCGCTCGCCAAGAAGGCAGGGGCGGCCTAGCCCCCATGCCCAAGGAGACCTCGCAGACCCTTGATCGGGGGCTTCGAGTCCTCTCGGTGCTTGCCGACTCCCCCGAGGGCCTCACCGTGACGGAAGTCGCGGCGGCCCTCGGGGTGAGCCGCACCGTCGTCTATCGACTGATCGTCACCCTCGAGCAGCACGGGCTCGTCCGGCGCGGTGCCGACGGCCGCTGCCGCCTCGGGCTCGCCGTCCTCACCCTCGCTCGCCAGGTGCAGCCATTGCTGCGCGATGCGGCCATGCCGGTCCTCCGGCGGCTCGCCGACGCCGTCGGCGCGACGGCCTACCTCGGGGTGGTGGACGGTCCTGACCTGCTCGCCGTCGCTGTCGCCGAACCCCCTCGATCTGACGTGCACGTCGCCTACCGGCTCGGATCCCGCATGCCGCTCGAGATGGGCGCCGCCGGACGCGCCGTGCTCGCCGCCCGCACGGCGGCCGGGCGTCCCCTCGAGCCCCCGTGGGTCGTGTCCACGGGGGAGACCCCCGGTAGCAGCGGTATCGCCACGCCGGTCCTCGGCATTCCGGGCATCGAGGCCGCTGTCGGTGTCGCCGTGGCCACCCCACCCGAAGACGTCGGGCCACGGGTAGCCCGGGCGGCCCAGGAGATCGCTCGAGCCCTCAGTTAGCGCGGATGTGACGCAGATCGCCCTGGGAATCGCCGCAGGGACTGCTCGGCTGAGGGATTCAGCGCGACAGCCGACGTAGCCTGGATGGACTTGTGCACTGTCGATCGACTGGAGGATGGCCGTGCGTCTCAGGGCATGGACGGCTGCCGTAGGCAGCGCCGCCGTAGCGGCGGGACTCCTCGTCGCGGCACCGCCGGCCGTCGCTGCTGATGCTCCCCGCCCTATCGTCTCGGGCTGGTTCGGCTGGTGGGCCTCCGACGCCTCCGTCACGCAGATGACTTCGTCGGCTGATGGTGTCGTCGGTGAGGTCGCGATGTTCTGGTGGTCCTTCCAGGGCGAGGACAATCCCCTGTGCGTCTATGACAACGGCGACTACGACAAGGACGGCAACTGGGGCGACTGCCTCACCGACACCAAGACGCCGTGGACGACAGCCAAGTTCGATCGCCAGCGCAAGGCCCTGCAGGACGCGGGAATCAAGATCAATGCGTCCATCACCGACCTCGGATCCACCAGCAAGGGCAAGTTGAGCGAATATCTGGCATCCGGAAAGAACCGCCGGGCCTACGCCAAGTTGATCACCGACTACGCCGTCAAGGCGGGAGTCGACGGCATCGACCTGGACTGGGAGGTTTTCGCCTTCCACGACGGGCGCGACTCCTGGACCGCGACCAAGCCGCGGTGGGTTGCGATGATCAAGGAACTGTCTAAGAACCTGCGCGCCGCCGGGCTCACGCTGTGGGCGACCGTCCCCGGTGGAGTGCCGCCCTTCAGCGGCTCCGGCGAACCCAATCCGGGCACCGGCTATTGGGTTTACGCGTGGGATGAGATCACGCCGTACGTCGACCGGCTCAACATCATGGCCTACGACTACAGCTGGAGCGTCCCCGGACCGATCGGCCCCAACAGCTGGGCAACCCTGGTCGCCGATAGCGCCGTGAAGCAGGTGGGCCAGGAGTACGCAGACCGCGTGTGGATCGGCGCACCGCAGTACGGCCGCAACTGGCCGGTCGCCTCGGGATCGGGCTGGACGGTCGACGACGAATGCCCGGCCGGGTGGAAGCCCAAGGCTGCTCCCGCCCGCACCACCGTCACGCCCATGTCCGCGCGTGAGATCGCCGCGCGTCAAAAGGTCGATCCCACGTGGGATGCCAAGGCGGGGGAGTGGACCTTCGACTACTGGGTCCCCACCGCGGGCAAGGTCGAGAAGAAGAATCGCCAGTGCGATATCCAGCGACGCGTGTGGTTCGCTGACACCAGGTCTGCGCTGGCGCGCGCGAGCATCGTGCCCGATCTCCGCATTGGCGGCATCGCTGTCTGGGACTTCGGCACCGTGCCGAGCGACTTCTATTCACGCCTCGCGGACTACGGACGAGAGATCGCGCCTGCGGGGACCACGGTCAAACTCAAGGCGCCCAAGGCGACCACGCACGGACGCACGATCACCGTGAGGGTGGCGACGGAGTCGCGAGCCGGTGCCGCCAAGGGAGCTGAAGCGACGCTGTTCTTCACGCCGCGCAGCGGCTCGCCTGCTCGCAGCAAGGTCGAGACCACCACGCTGGATGCCGATGGCAAGGGCACCTTCCGCGTCCCTGCTGAGACCAGCGGCACATGGACCGTCGAGGTTGAGGGCTCCTGGTCGCGGGGTGCGGGCATGAGTCAGGCGCAGACGACCGTGCGCTATGCCGTCAAGGCAGAGGCGAGCGACACCACGGTCGATGTGGGCACGCCGGTGACGATCACCGGCGATGTGTCGCCTGGGTCAGCGGGACTGGTCGTTACCGTGCAGCGGCGTAGCGGCAAGGGTGCGTGGCGCGACGTTTCGTCGACAACCACGGGCGCACAGGGCGCGGTCAGCGCGACGATCAAGCCGACCGTGGCGGGGGAGTTCGCCTACCGCCTGGTCGTGCCGGATTCAGGGGGACTTGCCCAGGGGGCATCGGCTCGCATCGCGATCACCGCTCGCTGAGGCGCTGAGCAGCGTCGAGACCGGCTCTGAGTGCACCCTCGATGTGCCCGGCGTAGGCCGTGGCGGTCTCGGTGGACGCCCAGGAGAGCCGCCCGTCCAGCATCGCCCCCTGAAAGATCGGGTGACCAACATTCCTCGTCGTCCCTCGGGCCGACGGCGTGGCCGGATTCGTGTACGCCTCGCGACTCCAGTCGTGCACATCGACATGCAGGGGCGAGGCTGCTTGGACGCCGAAGAGATGCTCGAGTTGGTGGATGAATGCGTCCGCGATCGCCGCTGTGGATGCGCCGACAAATTGCTCTGACGCAGCAAAGGCAAAGATGGCAGCGGGGTGGTGATCGCGGCCGCTGTGATCGTGGAACTCCGTGAACGGCCCGCGATAGCTGATGGCGGATCCCGACCAGCCTGCAGTTCGCCAGAAGGCGTCGTCGTAGACCGCGATCGCTTTGACCACCTGCCCCATCCAGACCGCTGTCTCCTCGGCAATGCTGCGCACGTCGTCGGGAAGCGCGGGGGTGAATTCAATGGACCCGACGGCCAACGCAGGGGGTACGGCAATCAGCACACGATTGCCTTCATACGTGGTCGTCGGTGTGTGTACGTGAACGCCTGTCCCGTGAACGGCGATCGACGTGACGGGCTCGCCGAGGTGAATGGTGTCGGGCGGTAGGCAGGCTGCGATGCGGTGCGCGAGGTCCTGCGCACCATGGCTGAAGCGATACGCGGGCACATCGATGGGATTCCCGTCCAGCTTCTCGGGCTGCTCCCCACGATCGAGTAGTGCATTGCCCGCGGTCCACTGCGGGTGCAGTGGCACCCCGAGCTGCTCGGTCAAAGATCCGGCGACTGCTTCACCCGGCCAAATCCAGGATGCGCCCAGATCTATCGCGCCCGCGCCCGTGGGCACGCTGGCCGTGCGACCGCCAACCCGGCCCCTCGCCTCCAGGCACGTCACGGATCGACCCGCGGACCTGAGGGCGTGTGCTGCGATCAACCCGGCGAGCCCAGCGCCGACGATGACGACATCGACAGATGGGGAGGAGGCAGCGTGCTGGCGCGCGCCGGTCATGTCTCGCCGATTGCAGTCATCATTGCGTGGCTCGCCGTCGTGAATGTCGCATCGCCCCGCGGAGGGCTCGCGATGAGTGGTTCGGTTACGGTACCCGCCGCGCAGTCCGAGGAGTGGTGCCCGCTGCCAGATTCTGTCGGAGGCCCGACTCGCCGTACCCTGGTCGGGTGACCACCGCACCCACGGAGCTCGAGCGCCCCGAGGTGGATGAGGATGTCGCCACCGATGTCCCGTGGATCACGATCGTGTGGAATGACCCGGTCAACCTCATGTCCTACGTCACGTACGTTTTCATGACCTACTTCAAGTACCCGCGCGATAAGGCCGAAAAGCTGATGATGCAGGTGCATCAGGACGGTCGGTCGGTCGTCTCATCCGGCTCGCGCGAGGAGATGGAGCGCGACGTCAGCGCCATGCACTCCTATGGACTGTGGGCCACGCTGGCGAAGGACGACTCGTGAGCGTGCACGGCTTCCGGCGCACGGCCACCGGTCGCATCGTCCTGCGTGTCGATGTTGTGGAGAAGGGCCTGCTCACCACGCTCCTGGAGCAGCTCGTGGAGTTCGTGGCGCCGGACGTCGCTGAGGACGAGGACCCGCTCGTGCAACTCGTCGGTCTCGACCCTGACGCGGAGCGCCCCGAGGACCCGGCTCTTGCCCGCCTCTTCCCCGATGCCTACCTCGACGACGTCGAGGCCGCCTCGGAATTCCGTCGCTTCACGGAGCGATCCCTGCGCGACGCCAAGGTCGCCCACGCCCGGACGGCACTCGACACCCTCAGGCGATCAGGCGACAAGGTCACGCTGACGCGCGACGAGGCTGGAGCCTGGCTCGGCGCGCTCAACGACGTCCGTCTCGCCCTTGGGACCAGGCTCGGCGTCAGCGAGGAAGCCATGGAGGAGTTCGCGTCCTTGCCCGATGACGACCCCCGTGCGGCAACGTTTCACGTTTACGACTGGCTGACCTACCTGCAGGAGACGCTCGTCGGCGCGGTCATGCCCTGACATGCAGAAGCGGCGGGACCCGAAGGCCCCGCCGCTTCCGTGAGCACGTGTTGCTCGAGGGAGTTTCCTACTTGCTGGAAGGAGCTTCCTTCATCTCGGCTTCCGCGAACTCCGGGCTGTCGTCCATCGACTTGATGCGCGCGATCTTGAAGATCAGCAGACCGTAGAGGCACTTGGCCAGAACGTCGGCGATGGAGTAGCCCACCTGGCGGTAGACGAAGGAATCCGCGCCGTCCAGTCCGAGCATCGGGAACGCGTACGAGATGGGGTAGACGCCCCACGTCGCGAGGAGCAGCCAGCGCAGACCGGCCAGCTCCTTGCCCACCTGGTTCGGCTGATTCTTCGCCGCACGACTGAGCTCGACGAAGAGGACGTAGAGGATGTAGATGAAGGGAATCGTGGAGAGTGCGCCCCAGATCGCCTTGGGGGCGAGCTCCGCGGTGACCTCGCCGGGGTAGCCGAGGATGATCATCAGGGCCGAAGCAGGGATGAGCTTCCAGAGCAGCGAACGACGGACCGCAGCCGGGAGCGCGAGCACCGCGACGGTTTCGAAGAGCAGCAGCGGCACGGTGAGCAGCCAGTCGACGTAGCGGTAGCCCTCGTTGAAGCCGTCACCCTTGACGAGTTCGAAGACCTCCTGGACGCCAGGAGTGCCAGCGCCGACAGCGATGTAGGCATCCGAGAACGAGTCGAAGATGCGCATGTAGTGGTACGCCGCGATGAAGCAGACCATCGCGGAGACGATGAGTGCGAGTCGGTAGCGCGGCAGCACGCGCGGCGTGGCTGCGAGCAAGAACACTGTCGTGGCGGCCATGGAGGCCAGCGCGAGCGACAGGATGTTGTAGACCGTTTGGAACTGAGCATTAGTGAGAGTCTCGACGACCTCCACGCAGCACCCCCAATGGTTAGGGCGCCTCCCGGCGCCGCCGACGCCCCTCGGCGCCGTACGACACCGCACTGTCCTCCCACCTCAGGGAGTCCGCAAGTTGAACAACCTGTGGCGAAAATTACGAACCCAGGAGGGTGCCAAAGTCGAGGTCCTAGGCTGTGCGCGTGCTGACGATCAGGGCAGACCTCGTCGACGCCATGGTGGCTCACGCCCGGGCCGATCACCCCGACGAGGCCTGCGGCGTCATCGCCGGCCCCGAGGGCGCCAGTCGCCCCGAGCGCTTCATCCCCATGGTCAACGCGGCCCGCTCACCCACCTTCTATGAGTTCGACTCGGCCGACCTCCTGCGCCTCTA
>Ga0129342_1000586_pt1 | contig 15789 bp, 16 predicted proteins | sample CPBDNA_5_FD_94426 | JGI IMG/M metagenome (GOLD analysis project Ga0129342, IMG submission 94426) | Freshwater to marine salinity gradient microbial communities from Chesapeake Bay, USA - CPBay_Sum_15_0.2_DNA | ecosystem: Environmental > Aquatic > Marine > Coastal | place: USA: Chesapeake Bay...
GGTTTTAGATCTATAAAAATGAGGCTTGGAAAAGAATTTTTGTCAGAAGACTTAAAAAGACTAGATGCAATGAAAAATCATTTACCAGAAAACGTTAAGTTAATGGCTGATGCCAATGAAGCTTGGAGGATAGATCAAGCAGTTCATGCATTTAAGGAAATTGAAAAATTTAATTTAGTATGGCTTGAAGAACCCATTAAACCTGATGATTTTAATGGTTATGCATATTTAAGATCTTTGGGAAAAATTCCTATAGCTGCTGGAGAAAATTTACATACACTAGCTGAAGTAAACAATCTTATTAGTGTTAATGGAGTTGATTTTCTAGAACCTGATCTTACTACTTGTGGAGGGATAACTCCTTTTATGAAAATTGCTAAATTGGCCGAAATTAATAATTTACCAATTTGCTCTCATGGAGTTCATGAATTACACGTTCATTTATTGGCATCATGCCCTAATGCATCTTATCTAGAGTTTCATGCATGGAGAATAGATGAATTTATAGAAAGCCCATTAATCGTAAATAACGGCTATACTATTGCGCCTGATTTACCAGGGCATGGAATTAACTTTGATTTCGATAAACTTAACCAGTATATATTAGATTAAAAAAATAGCATGAAAGAATTTCAAAAAATTAAAGAGACTGGTTCCTCAATGCTGTCGGAAGCTGAAAGTTCAGACAAACAAGAATTTGGTTCATTCTATTTATCAAGATTTCTAGGTTTTAAAATCACATATAGTGATGAAACTTGCATTGTAAAATTTAAAGCTAAATCACCTATGTTTAATCCACAAGGAACACTTCATGGAGGCATTATTGCTACTGCAATGGATGTATCTATGGGACATTTACTTCATTATACTAACGGTTCTGGCGCAACATTGGAAATGAATGTTAAATATCTCTTGCCAATTAAAGAAGAAGAAATTGTCTGTAAAGGAAGTTATCTAAAAAAAGGAAAGACCATAGAATTTCTTCAATCTCATTTATTTAGGGCAGACGGTAAGTTAGCAGCTTACGCTAGCGCCACTTGGATACCTTTAAATAAAAAAATCTAGAATATAATATTATGACTTTCTCATATCACAATACTCGACAGCAGTCATTTTAAAGTATTCAGTATTTTCATAATCTATTTTAATTGGTTCAGGATCAACAATCTCAATATCCAGACCTCTACTAATTGCTATTCTTAGAGCAATTGATGTAATATTGACGCTAAATGATGTTCCTATAAATACCATTTTACTAGCATTTTTCATCCAATTCTCGGCTTCAGTAATACGATATAAATCAGTATAGATTTCGTCAAATAACAAAACATAAGGCTTTAGAGATTTCCCACGTATAGGAACTGGGATGTCATTAACAATCTGTATATTAAATTTTTTTAATAGTTTGGTTTTAAGCAAATTATCATCTGAAATATCTTCATCTATAATTTTATTCCACTCTGCGTTAAATGGAACTTGATGAACCATTTCATCATCATAATAGACAATTTTATCAAGCCTGCCATGAATAGATATATAATCTGTATTTCCTGCCTTACCATCTAAACCGTCAATATTTTGAGTTATTAATTTTTTATCAGATAGCCAATAATGTGCTGAATTAGGCTTCACAGAACTGAAAGATGCAAACCTTTTGAAATACCATAAGAGGAACTCACCAGGATTATTTTCATACATTGACCTTGTAGCCATTTCTTGAGGTGTAAAATTTTTACTGCCAATCGTCCAAAAACCATCACTACCTCTAAATGTTGGAATGCCGCTACTAGCACTTACTCCAGCACCAGTAATAAATAACTCGTTATTCAATATGAACTCGTATAAAATTATCTATTATGAACATTAAGCTAATTAAAAATCTATATTATATCAATAACAGAAAATAAAAATAATATTGATTAAGATTTATTAATACAAATTAGAAAAAATAAAATTATTTTTAATATCAAAAGACTTTATATAGTCTATATGTAGATATATTTTATATACAAAAGGATAAAATTTTGTCGGCAATAATATCAGTCAAAAATTTAGTAAAAGTTTATGATAATAAATTTACAGCTGTAAAAAATTTAAATCTTGAAATCAACAAAGGTGAAATAATTGCTCTCTTAGGACCCAATGGAGCAGGCAAAACAACTCTAATCTCAACTATATGTGGTCTTGCATCTATTACCTCTGGGTCAATAACCATCAATAATATGGATGTTATAAAAGATTACAGGAAAACTAGAGAGATTGTTGGCTTAGTCCCTCAAGAATTAGCTTTAGAACCATTCGAAAAAGTCATAAATGCAATAAGATTTTCAAGAAGATTATTTGGAAAAAAAGATGACGATGTTTATCTTGAAAAACTTTTGGGTAAGTTACAGCTTTATGAAAAGAAAAATAATATTATTAAATCTCTTTCTGGTGGTATGAAACGAAGAGTAATGATTGCTAAAGCCTTAAGTCATAATCCACAAATTTTATTTTTAGATGAGCCTACCGCAGGTGTTGATGTTGAGCTTAGAAAGGATATGTGGAATATAATAAAGGAGCTTAAAGCTGATGGTGTGACTATAATTTTAACTACTCACTATATAGAAGAAGCTGAAATGATTGCTGATAGAATAGGTATTATAAATAAGGGAGAATTATTACTTGTAGAAGAAAAAAGTAAACTAATTAAACGGATGAGTGTTAAAACCTTAAAAGTTAAACTTAAAAAAACACTCAAACAAATACCGAAAAAACTTAAACAATATAATTTAAAATTAATAGATAATGGCAACTCTTTTCATTACTTTTATAACACCAGCAATGAGAAAACAGGGATTACCTCCCTTCTATCTGACATGAACGAAATAGGTATTAGCTTGTTTGATATACAAACTGAAGAAACTTCATTAGAAGAAATCTTTGTGAAAATTATTAAGGATTAAAAGTATGAACCTTAGAGGAATAAGAGCTATCTATATTTATGAAATGAATAGATCTTTAAGAACTTTAATCCAAAGTCTCGTTTCTCCTGTTTTATCAACCATGCTTTATTTTATTGTTTTTGGTGCAGCTATTGGCTCTAGAATGGAAAATATTAGTAATGTTTCATACGGAGAATTTATTGTCCCAGGACTTATAATGTTAACTGTACAAATGCAAAGTGTGAACAATGCTTCATTTGGTATATATTTTCCTAAATTTATTGGAACTACATATGAGCTTTTATCTGCTCCATTGTCTTTTGTAGAAATAGTAATTGGTTATGTAGGTGCAGCTACAACTAAGGCATTTTCTATTGGATTAATTATATTAGCCACTTCTTATCTCTTTGTTGACATAGATATAAAATACCCTCTTTTTATGGTGTTTTTTCTACTGTTAACCTGTTTAACATTTAGTTTACTTGGGTTTATTATCGGCATAGTTTCGGATAATTTTGAACAACTTAATATAGTTCCTATGCTTATCATAACTCCTTTAGTCTTTTTGGGTGGAAGCTTTTATACTATTGAAATGTTACCAGAATTTTGGCAAAACTTTGCGTTATTAAACCCTATTGTTTACCTTATTTCTGGTTTCAGGTGGACATTCTTTGGTATTGGAGATGTTCCAATTATAACTAGTGTGATTTTTATATTAATATTTACCTCTTCTTGTATTGGGGTGATTTGGTATATTTTTAAAACAGGATATAGAATTAAAAATTAAATATTTAAGAATTATTTAATTATAAACTAGGAGAGTTTTTAGATGAAATTATATAATTTTTCACCAGCACCCAATGCCCTACGTGTAGAGATGTTTTTAAAAGAGAAAAATATTAAAATTGATACAATTCAAGTAAATTTGCGGGAAGGTGAATTATTTAAAGAACCTTATAATTCAATGAACCCATTTAATTGTATTCCCTTTTTAGAATTAGAAGATGGAACTATAATTACTGAAACAATTTCAATTTGTCGTTATTTAGAAGAAAAATACCCAGAACCTATTTTATTTGGAAGCAACGCTAAAGAAAGAGCAATAGTGGATATGTGGAATAGAAGAATTGAAATGGATGGTTTTTTACCATTAGTTCACTCTATCAGAAATAAAACCTCTTTTTTCCAAGGAAGAGTCATACCTGGAACAAGGAATGAAATCAACCAATCACAAGAAATAGTGACCCGAGGCATTGAAATGTTTAAAATATTATTAGACAGAATTGATCCTCATTTATCTAAAAATAAGTTTTTAACAGGTGATAAGTTTTCAATAGCAGACATAACAGGTCATTTTATGTTTAATTTATCAAAAATTCTTAAAATAGATCTTGAAGACTATAAGCATGCCTTCAGATGGAAATCTGAACTTGAAAAAAGACCATCAAATCCAATAAATGATTTGATATGACCAATAAAATTCTTGGAAAATAATAGAAAAATGAATGAAAATGAAAAAAAATTAGCCATAATTACAGGTGCCGCAAGAGGAATTGGTTTAGCAACTGCCTTTCTATTCGAGGAACATGGGTTTAAAGTTGCAATAGTTGATAAAGATAAGAAAGAAATTGATAATTTATCTTTTGAAAATAAAGACATTAAAAAATTTTGTTACGATATATCTGACAGTGATCATTTAGATAAAATGTATAATAACATATTAGATTGGCACAATAGAATAGATGTATTGGTAAATAATGCAGGTGTAGCTGATTTTGGTAACATTGAGGATACTAACTTTAAAAGATGGAATGAAGTTATGAAAACTAATTTAGATGGAGCTTTTTTGTGTTCTCAAAAAGCTATTAAATATTTAAAAAAAACAAATGGAAACATAATTAACATAGCATCAATTTCTGGATTACGTGCCTCAACACTAAGAGTGGCTTATGGAACATCAAAAGCAGCCGTAATTCAATTAACTAAACAACAGGCAGTTGAATTAGGTGAATTTGGTATAAGAGTTAATTGCATTGCCCCAGGTCCAGTAAAAACAAAACTAGCAATGGCAGTTCATACTAAAGATATTATTGAAGCATATCATGATGCAATTCCACTTAATCGCTACGGTACAGAAAAAGAAATTGCTAATGGAATTTATTTTTTAGCTTCTGAAAAAGCATCTTATATAACAGGTCAAGTCTTAGCAGTTGATGGAGGGTTTGAAGCTACAGGTGTTGGTCTTCCTTCTTTAAGAAAAAAATAAATAATGAAAAAAATAAATTATCTATTAATTTCTATTATTTTAACTTTTTTATTATCCAACAAATCTTATAGTTTAGATAACAATAATGAATTGCAATTGTTAAAAGAAGAACATATTTTTTTTTGTAAAAACCTAAACTCAACTAGTATTAGTAATATTGGAAGAAATTGGAAAATAGAAAAAAAAAGTAAATATTTACAATTGTTAATCGATGAAACAAGTCAGCAAACATTACAAATAAAAACCCTATATAGATCAAACCAAATCCAAAAAATTATATTCACTTATTTTAAAAAATCTAAAATTCCATTCATAGAAATCAGATCTAACAAAAATTGTGAAATACAAAGTCTAAGAAAAATTATCTACAACGATAAATTCATTCCTCAAGAAATTCATACTGTAAATAATGTAAAATACAATATAGACAGTATTAAATTTTTAAACCCTGAATTACCCAAATTTGAAGCCGATCGAAATAAAAATATCATTGCTTTGATCGATACAGGTATTAATTACAATTTAAATGTATTTCATCCAAATATAGCTGTTAAAGACAAGAAAATATTAGGTTTTGATTTTTGGGATAACGATGACAAACCTTTTGATAGTGATCCAAGACAAAATTCTTTTTATCCAAGGCACCATGGTACTACAATATTTAGTGTTCTAGCTCGAGAAGCTCCAAACTCTTTTATCGCTCCTTATAGATTCCCAGCCTTAGATATGTGTAAATTTCAAGAATTGGTCAAACACATTGCTGGCAACTCAATTAGGCTAGTAAATTTATCAATGGGATCCAATAAATTACAAGACTGGAGCTGTTTTGAAAAAGCTGCTAAAGTTAATAAGAATATTATATTTGTAGTTTCTGCAGGAAATAATGGTTTTGATATTGACAAGGAACCGATCTATCCAGCTTCTCTAGATTTAAAAAATATATTAACTGTTACTTCTTCAGATCAAAGTGGGAGATTAGGACGTGGTTCAAATTATGGAAAAAATTCTGTTGATTTCATGATCCCTGCTGAACGTGTAGAAGTTATTGATCATAGAGGAGTTAAATCTTTTACTGGAGGTACCAGTTATGCTGCACCAAGGTTAGTAGCTTTGATTTCAAGATATATTGAAAAAAACCCCAACTGCACAAATGATGAAATATATGCTTTTCTTAAAAAAAGAGCTGTTCAAAGAGATAAAAAACTAACTAAATATGGTTGGATACCTGATCCCCTAGATAATTATTTAATTAATTAACTTTAAAGGCTTTATTAATAAATTGTTGTGCTAAAGGAAGTGCCTCTTTATTATGAATAGATATCAAATCTAAAACTTGATCAGACATGTTTTTGTCCTTTAATATACCAGCAACTTGAACACCTAGCCTAAGTACTTGAGGATTCTCAGGAGTTAACTCCAAAAGTTTTAATATTATAGGCCTCTCTTTATATAAATCTCTACTAATATGATAGGAAATAGCCAAAGAAAGAAGACTGTTTGGGCTATTTGGATCAAGTTGAATACTTCTTTCCAGAAACTTTTTAGATCTTTTGAGGTCTCCTAACCTACCAAAGGTTTGCCCTGCTTGATCAATTAACTGCTTATTATTAGAATTCCAGCAATAATTATCTATATCACTGGCAACTTTTACATCCAAATCTTTTTGAGTATTGAAAGCAGTTTCAAGATTATTAGCGCATATTTTGATATAGTTACCAATTTTAAAAAAATGATCTCTATGCATAGAATTAGTATTTTCAATAACCTTATTTATAAGTAAAAATGGTATAACTTCATTAATATTTCCATCACCGGAGGCAAGTATACCAATTAATTGTCCATTTTCATCCACTACGGCACCACCACTATTCCCCGGTAAACTTTTAGCGTTAGTATGTATTCGGGCTTGAGAAAATTTACTAAAATCTGAAAATGAAATAATTTTTCCTTCATTATAAATTCGATTAGCATTTCTACCCTGGTCAAAAGCAATTACTCTTATTTTTCCTTCAATTTTTTTTGGCACAGGTAATTTAATAAGTTTTTGGGGCTCTTGCCTTAATGACAATAATGCTAAGTCTGAAGGAAAATTATGCGGTAAAGGGAAAGCTCTTTTAATTTTACCATCGTTAAATTTAATTATAAACTGTTTATGATCTTCTACTACATGTCTGTTAGTTACTATAATATCGTCATCAATTATAGTTCCACTAGCAATCATCATAGGTGTTTTAATGCCTACAACTTTGTCTAATTGATTACAAATATTTTGGTTATATTCACATTTTTGAGCATTTGAAAAAGCTTGCTTACTAAAAATGAGCGTAGTTATTACAATATAATAAATAAAAAAAATAAAACTACGCATCAATATTTTTTTTCTTTTTAATTAAATATTTATGACAACCTTCAAAAACTAGAGTGTTATCTTGATTTTTAACTAAAGCTTTCATTTCAATAATTCCAGTAGTATTTTGAGAAATAAGTTTGGAAATTATCAACTCTGGATACAATGTATCTTCTCTATAGACAGGCTTTAGCATTTTACCAGACACCTCAATTAATCCAATAAGGCTGTCTCGAACTTCGGATGGAAATGTTCCTGCACCTGCTGCTGTTTGAATTAAAACTTGTAATCCATGAGCCAACATATCTGGGTGCCCCCTAGTTTTGCAAAACTCAATATCATAGTGAATTGGATCATTATCTCCAGAAGCAGCTTGGAACATTGAAAAAATACCACTTGTTTGGGTTCTAGAAGGTATTAAGTATTTATCGCCAATTGAAAAGTCTTCAAAATATTTACTTTTAATTTTATTTTTATGTTTTACCATTTAATAAAATGTATAATCCTTGCTTTAAAATAGCAAGAAAACTAAGAAACCTTATTTTAAATTACTTTATATTGAAAGTTGACAAAAAATGGATCGTTTAAAAAATAAAATTGCTTTGATCACTGGAGGAGCACGTGGATTAGGAGCCTCTATTGCACATCATTTCTATAAAGAGGGCGCTGAAATAATTATATGTGATACCAACTTCGCTGATGCTTTAAATTTAGCCAAAAAATTAAATGGAACAGCCTACAAAATGGATGTTTCAAAATCCAGTGAGGTTCGTGATGTTTTTAAAACTATATCCTTAAAATATAAAACATTAGACATTTTAGTTAATAATGCAGGGATTAATGGTTTTGAAAACCGGCAAGATTTATTGGATGAAAGGATTAAAATAAACAATCTCCAAAGTAAAGAGTTCTCTGAAACCGGCAAAATTAACAGTCACTTTGATGTGACAGTGAGTATGATTGATGATGACTGGCATAAAATGATTGCTGTTCATTTAAACGGGACATTTTTCTGTACACGAGAAGCGTTGAAAATAATGAACAACCAAGAAAGTGGCTCAATAATTAATATGGGTTCTGTATTAGGCACAACGGGTGGCCCCTCTTCTCCACATTATTCAGCTGCAAAAGCAGGTATATTAGGATTTACAAGAGCTACTGCAAGAGAACTTGCTTCAAGAAATATCCGTGTAAACGCCATTGCGCCAGGTTATATTGATACTGATATGACAAGTAGCCTTGGAGATGTAAAAAAAATTGTTGAGGCTGCAACGCCAATGAAAAGATTTGGAGTAGTAGAAGACATTGCTTGGGCTGCTGTTTATTTAGCTTCTCAAGAGTCTAAATTTGTAACAGGACAAACAATATCTCCTAACGGGGGTTTTGTAATGAGTCAATAGGCCTAATAAATTAGAGTTTTATCAGTTGACATAACAAGATCTAGTAGAGTTTTAGGTAAGACTTTCTTATTTTTTTTCCTTCTAAGATCTAGGTTAGTTATTCCTCTATTTTCACATGACATAGAGGAAACATATATTGGAACTCGTTTTTTTTAAGGATATCCATATGTTCTTTTAGTTTGCCCGTCCCTAAACCAACCAGATTTTCAATTATAGTGTCTCTAACCAATTGAACACCATCACCAGACAAAAAAATTTCTACTTTATGCCCTTTCTTCAGCAGCAGTCCGTGCAAGTAGAAAACCTAACATAGATTTCGAAATATTGTTAGGTCCTGAAGTTATATGAAATAAAATACTAAACAAAAAAACCACCTATATTAATTATAGATGGTTTTAATAAATATCATTTTGAAATTAGATTAAATTAATAAATCTAAATAATTTCATTCAAAGCTCTTTTTGCCATTTCTTTGATCAAATTTGCTCTGTATGAACCGCTAGCATGAATATCATTATTCAAACCATCAGGAGATATTTCAACGTTATCAATTGATCCTACATTAAAACTTGAATTCAAAGCATTTTCAATTTCAGTACATCTAAAAACACCATTCTCACCAGCTCCAGTTACAGCAACAGCTACTCCAGTGGCTTTTTTTGCTATAAAAACACCTACCATAGCATATCTAGATGCTGGATTAGGGAACTTAATGTAAGAAGCTTTTTCTGGAATAGGAAATTTTACTTCAGTAATTATTTCATTTTCATTTAAAGCTGTCTCAAACATTCCAACAAAAAAATCTTCTGCAGCTATAGCCCTCTCATTAGTAATAATAGTTGCATCTAATGCAAGAACTGCAGATGGATAACAAGCTGCGGGATCATTGTTTGCTAAAGATCCTCCAATTGTACCACAGTTTCTAACCATATGATCTCCAATGCCACCCGCAAGTTTAGCTAAAGCAGGTAAAGAACTTAATACTTCACTTGATGAAGCAACATCGCAATGACGTGTCATAGAGCCAATTACAACCTCTGAACTTGATACAGATACATTACTTAAATTAGTTCCCTTAAGATCAACTAACATGTCAGCAGAAGACAATCTGGCTTTCAATGTTGGTATCAAAGTCATTCCGCCTGCTAAAAATTTAGCTTCTGAAGATTTCTTAATCTCAGCAACTGCATCATTTACACTTGATGGCATTGAATATTGTAATTCATACATAATTACCTCCCTTAACTTTTGTCTTTTGCATTATTAATAGCATTCCAAACTTTTTCAGAAGTAGCTGGCATTGATATGTCGTTAACACCAAGCTCTGACAAAGCATCAACAACAGCATTAATAACGGCAGGTGGAGATCCTATCGCTCCAACTTCTCCACAACCCTTAACGCCAAGAGAATTATGAGTACAGAGGGTAACTTCATTACCTACTTTGAAATCAACAAAATTATCTGCTCGTGGCATTGTATAGTCCATGTAAGAACCCGTAAGAAGTTGACCATTATTATCATAAGCTGCATTTTCTAGAAGAGCCTGACCTATACCTTGAGCCAAACCTCCATGAATTTGACCTTCAACAATCATAGGGTTAATAACCATACCTACATCATCAACAGCTGTCATTCCTTCAACTTTAACTTCACCAGTATTTGGATTAATTTCTACTTCACAGATGTGACAACCTCCTGGGTAAGTGAAATTTAGAGGATCATAGAATGCTTTTTCATCTAAACCTGGTTCTAATTCTTCATGAGGGTAGTTATGAGGCACATAAGCCGCCAATGATATATCTGCTAAAGACATAGATTTGTCAGTTCCAGCAATTTCAAAATTTCCATTATTTAATTCAATATCATCCGCAGAAGCTTCCATTATATGGGCTGCAATCTTTTTAGCTTTAGCTATCACTTTATCCATAGCTTTTACAATTGCTTCACCACCAACTGCCAAAGATCGAGATCCATAGGTGCCCATTCCAAATGGTATATTGTTGGTGTCTCCATGACTTATTTCAACTAAATCTGTAGATATGCCTAGTTTTTCACTTACAAGTTGAGCAAATGTAGTTTCATGTCCTTGACCATGACTGTGTGAACCAGTAAATACAGTTACTGAACCAGTTGGGTGAACCCTAACTTCAGCACACTCAAACAAACCTGCTCTAGCACCAAGAGAACCGACCACTGCTGAAGGGGCAATTCCACAAGCTTCAAGGTATGTTGAAAATCCTATACCTCTTAACATTCCCCTTTTAGCAGACTCAGCTTTTCTAGAGGCAAAACCATCATAGTCAGCTTTTTTGAGTGCAGCATCAAGTGTTGCATTATAATTTCCACTATCATACTGCAAAGCAACTGGAGTTTGATAAGGGAAGGCATCAACAGGAATAAAGTTTTTTCGCCTAATCTCAACTTGACTTATTCCCATCTCTCTTGCAGCCTTATCTACAATTCTTTCAATTAGGTAAGTTGCTTCTGGCCTGCCAGCACCTCTATAGGCGTCAACAGGAACAGTATTTGTAAAAATTGATTTCACATTGCAATGTATAGCGGGTGTAGTATATGTACCTGCCAAAAGTGTTGCATATAAATATGTAGGAACACTTGAAGCAAAAGTTGATAAGTAAGCACCCATATTAGCTAAAGTATCAACTTTTAAAGCTAAGAACTTTCCATCTTTGTCTAAAGCTAATTTAACTGAAGTTACATGATCTCTCCCATGTGCATCAGAAATAAATGCCTCAGATCTATCCGCTGTCCACTTTACAGGCCTTCTAATTTTATTAGAAGCCCAAGTCACAATTGCCTCTTCTGCATAATGGAAAATTTTCGACCCAAAGCCTCCACCAACATCAGGAGCAATAACTCTCAATTTATGCTCTGGCAAACCAAGAACAAAAGCACCCATTAATAATCTTATTACGTGAGGGTTTTGACTTGTAGTGTAAAGAGTATATTGACCTGTTGCATGTTCATAATCGCCAATTGCTGATCTGGTTTCAATAGCATTAGGAATTAATCTATTATTTCTTATATCAAGAGAAGTTATGTGAGCGGCTTCAGATATTGCTTTATCTACAGCTTCGCTGTCACCTATTTCCCAATCATAACAAATATTACTCTCAATTTCTTCATGAACTAAACCTTTTGAATTATCTAATGCTTCTTGCATGTCAATAATTACGGGAATATCATCATAGTTTACATCAATCAATTCAGCAGCATTTTTTGCATCTTCAAGTGTTTCTGCAATAATAACTGCTATAATTTCTCCAACATACCTCACCTTATCTTTAGCTATTGGAGGATGAGCTGGCTCTCTCATCGGAGTCCCATCTTTTGAATCTACTTGCCAGCCACATGGAATACTACCAACTTCCATGTCTGTTCCAACAAATATTCTAACAACACCTTTTCCCTTTGATGCGTTAGATATATCTAATGAAAATTTCGCGTGTGCAGAGCTAGATCTTAACATATAAGTGTATGTTTGGTTAGGTCTATTTATATCGTCAGTGTAGTTACCTTCACCTACCAAAAACCTATAGTCTTCTTTTCTCTTGACTGACGCACCTATCCCTGTTGAACCTCCGTCTGGCATAATCTTATCCCCCCATCTCTGTTGCAGCTTGTTTAATCGATTTAACTATATTGTGATAACCTGTACATCTACAGATGTTACCTTCTAATCCTTTACGAATTTCCTCTTCAGAAATATTAGGATTATTTTCAACTAATTTTATTGCACTCATAACCATCCCTGGTGTGCAGTATCCACATTGTAAACCATGGTTTTCATGAAATGCCTGTTGCATTGGATGTAACTCGTCACCATTAGCAATTCCTTCAATTGTTGTGATTTCCGCTCCATCTGCTTGCACAGCCAATATGGCACAAGATTTTACAGCATCTCCATTTAAATGGATAGCACAAGCACCACATTGAGAAGTGTCACAACCTACATGAGTTCCAGTAAGATTTAGATTCTCTCTAATGAAAGTAGATAGTAAAGTGTTTGCTTTAATATTAGCTTTAACTTCTTTTCCATTAATTGTTAAAGATATTTCCATAAAGTCCCCCCTATTGATAAATAAATAGTTACCAATGACTTTTAAAATTAAAATTACTCTTATTATTTAAATCATGATAAAATCATGCATAAAAAACAAGCAAAATACTAATATTTTTTAATTAACAAGATAATTAAAAAAATTGTGAGTGACAAATATGTTAAAAATTAAACAAGTCAAAAATATTGATACAATAACAAGAAATCTTTCAAAAATTGGTTATATTTCTAATATTGGGTTAAGCACTTCTATATACTTAATGCTCAAGTTATCAAAACCACTCCTTCTTGAAGGTGAAGCTGGTGTTGGGAAAACAGATTTAGCTAAATCTCTCTCCAAAATTTTCAAGAAACCTCTTATTCGTTTACAATGTTATGAAGGATTAGATATGTCTTCTGCAGCATATGAATGGAATTTTGCTGCGCAAATGATATCTATTCAAAAAGGTGAAACAGAAAACATCTATTCAAAAAAATTCCTTCAAGAAAGACCATTGCTAAAATCTATTTCACAAGAAAAACAAGAAGAATTTCCAATTTTACTTATAGATGAAATTGACAGAGCCGATCCACCCTTTGAAGCCTTTCTACTAGAATTACTTTCTGATTGGCAAATTACTATTCCCGAAATCGGAACCATTAAAGCTAAGGAACCTCCAATTGTTATCATCACTTCAAATAGAACAAGGGAAGTTCATGACGCTCTTAAAAGAAGATGTTTGTATCATTTTGTTGATTACCCTGATGTTAATCAAGAGCTAAAAATTCTTTTATCTAGAGTTCCTAAAATTAATGAAGAATTATCAAAATCTATAATCTATTTCGTAAAAGAATTACGAAAAATTGAACTTTTCAAACAACCAGGCATAGCAGAAACTATCGATTGGGCTCAGGCTATTGTTGAACTTAATTACATAACAATAAATCCTGAGGTTTTAGAATCTACAATAGGAACGTTATTAAAAAATCAAGATGATATAAAAAAATTGAAAGATAGTGAAGCATCAAAAATATTATCGATAATTCAAGCTGAAATATCACTGATTAATAGAAAGTAAGATAATTTTGAATTCTTAAATCAAAATCATGGATAATGAAAATAAATTATTAGAAAATATTTTACAATTTATAAGGCTATTAAGAAAATCAGGCATTAAAATTGGAAACCAATCATCAATTGATGCTTTAGTTTCAATAAAAATTCTTAATATAGGCAATCGAAATGAATTTTATTGGGCATTGCATTCAAATCTAATTAATAGAAATGAAGATACTGAAGTATTTGATCAATGTTTTTATTTATTCTGGCAAAATCCTAAAATTCTACAACAGATGTTTAATTTATTGCTTCCACAAATTGGAACTCAAAAAGCTCCAAAAGCTGATAAAAAGCAATTGAAAAGAATTAGTGACAACATACAAAAACAAAATAAAGACATAGAAAAAGAAAAAAAAGATGAAATTATATTTGATGCCCAAATCTCTTGGTCAAATAAATCTGCATTAAATTTAAAAGATTTTGAAATGATGTCTTTAGAAGAAATACAGCAAGCTGAAAAAGAAATTAAAAAATATTTGATTATAGCTAAATCACAAACATCTAGGAGATGGAAAAGAAATGATCATAGTACTAAAATTTCTTCTAAATACACTATTAAAAAAAGTGTGAAAAACTATGGCATTATCAACCTAGCATTTAAAGAGCAAGTTAAAAAAGTTAGGCCGCTTGTAATATTAATTGATATATCAGGTTCAATGGAGAGTTATAGTAGAATAATGTTATTTTTAAGTCACCTTTTAATTCAACAACATAAAGATGTAGAAGTTTTTACATTTGGAACAAAACTAACAAGAATTACACAATTTTTGAAAAACAAAGATGTTGATTTTTCTTTAGATAAAGTTGGAAAAATTGTAAATGATTGGGCAGCTGGAACTAAAATTACAAGCTCAATTAAAGATTTTAATTTTAATTGGTCAAGAAGAATATTAACACAAAATCAAAGATTATTATTAATATCTGACGGATTAGAAAGAGATGACAACAAAAATCTTGATTTTGAATTTAATAGGCTTTCTCTTTTCAGTAATAATATTATTTGGCTTAACCCACTATTAAGATATAAAAGTTTTGAACCCAAAGTAAAAAGTATAAAAACTATATTAAAATATGTCGATAAATTTGTACCAATTCACAATATCAACTCGATTAAAGAATTGATTAAAAAAATTGTTTAATACAAATTTTTCATTACAAAATTAAATTTTGGTAATTAATTTAAATAATTTATTGATTTACTAACAATGGCTATGCATTTATGTTCCACAATCCAAATGAAGGAAAGTGGTGAGCGCGACAGGATTCGAACCTGTGACCCATTGATTAAAAGTCAATTGCTCTACCAACTGAGCTACGCGCCCTAAGACAAAAAGAACCTATTTTATAATGCTTCTATAATCAAGTTTTAAGTTAATAAATTAAATATTTTTTTTATTTTCTATAGCTACAGCAACGTTTGAAGGAACAAAAGATGAAATATCACCCTCTAATAAAGCTATTTCTTTAACAAATCTGGAAGCAACAAACTGATTACTTTCTGAAGCAGTTAAAAAAACCGTCTCTACATCGTTTGCCAACCTTGCATTCATACCTGCCATTTGAAATTCATAATCAAAATCAGAGACAGCCCTCAATCCACGAATAATCATTGTCACAGAATTGGCACGAGCAAAATTTATTAGTAAGTTATCAAAACTTTTAACTTTAATTTCA
>Ga0129342_1000588_pt1 | contig 15758 bp, 26 predicted proteins | sample CPBDNA_5_FD_94426 | JGI IMG/M metagenome (GOLD analysis project Ga0129342, IMG submission 94426) | Freshwater to marine salinity gradient microbial communities from Chesapeake Bay, USA - CPBay_Sum_15_0.2_DNA | ecosystem: Environmental > Aquatic > Marine > Coastal | place: USA: Chesapeake Bay...
ATGTAAAGCCCTCGACTTGGGGTTAGCATCCAAGCAAGAAAAAGAGCTTGTCCCATGGACATACCATGGCCACCACCACTATAATGGTAATGATGTGTATCATGACCAGCAACATAGCTTGGATATCCTCCTGATACTTCTACGCTTTCACCACTTTGTTTGATGCGCATCGAAGCAACAAGATTAGCTTCATCTTCTTTTTTGGAAGATGAAGGAACAGCCATGAATTCAAGGGTGAAATTTCCGCCTTCTCGACTTTCTTTTACCAGAATATAATCAATCATTCCGTCGCCATCAAGATCGACGTTGTTGATTCCGGATTCTGGTGAATTCACTTGAGCTTCAAGTTCTTGAATATTTGAAACACCATCACCTTTTACAAGGCCAATTACTGTTTCAAGATCAAAGTCATCTGAATTTAGAAGAAAAGTGTCCCCTTGAACAACTTCGCTCTTCTGCATTCGGGGCTTATCATTTCCACAATGACATCCGGCTGTAGTGAGTGCCAAAGATGCCGCTAGGGTTGCTAGAATATTTCGCTTCATGGGTTAGCTCTCGCTGTCGCAGCTAGCCTACAACACAAACAGAGCGATGTCAAAATTTATTCTCGATTATTTGCTCTATTGCCCATGCAATCATGTGCGCTAAATACGCCAAAGGCAGGATGATTATTATCTCAATAATAACATTTCCTGCCCAAGGATTGATATTTTGCCTCATCGGCATTCAGATAAATATTATCTGAAAATTGTTTTTTTATGCTATCTTTTCAAAATTGAATTGACCACGAATATTTGATTGAAAATAACGACCTCTTGAGTCTGCGTTTGCAAACGCATTAAAAACACTCAATGGTACATCAAAATACCGATATTTTCCACCTGACTTAAAAGTAATATCTAATTGTGGTTTTCCATCATTAAACTGATAATCCATTACTTCAATTGCTGTTGAAATCATTTTTTTATGTCCTCCAAAAACCCTTTTTAAGACCCTAACGATCTTCTGTATTATACCATATTTTGGTCGAAAATATAGGTTTTTAAGGTAAAAATGACCACAATACTTGCAACCGATTCCACTTCCTCCTCCGTAAAAAGTTGCCAAATCCAAAGATCCGCAAGTCCAAAAATGCCAAAAAGATTTATTACATTTTTGGCATATAAATTTGGCACCAATTATACGTTTGAGTTTCATTTATGTCAAATTATTTTCGGCAGTTCTTTGTTCGTTTAGTCTTTTTATTTCTTCGCTAAACTTTGCATCATAATTTGTACGATATTCGCATGCTGGGCATTTGAAGTGTTTTCTTGATACTTTCGCAAAAACTTTACGAGTATTCCAGCACCGCCAACACACCGGGCCGTCAGTGTATCCAACGATTTTTTGGTTGTCCACTTGCATAGCGCAACCATCCATCGTTGTGAATGAAGTACGACCTCCAGGGATGTTTTTATTGAATTTACCAGCACCTAATTCTCCATCTTCTCTTTTGTAATGAATAATCATAACAACTTCAAGTCTCCTGTTATTTGATCAACTACATCAGGATAATAGGGACCAACAGCAACAGCAGTTAAAGTCGGAATTCCATATGCGCACAAGCCTTTGTGTTTTATGATTAAGGCACGAATAATCCATTTTCGTTTTTTTGTTTTGGAAAAAGTTTTTTCTTGCCTTTTCTTAAAGAATTTTTTCTTTTTAATTTAGGCATTTCATTGCCTTTTATAAAAGTTCTTTAAATTTCTCTTCGTCATCACCACACTCTTCTTTGAGTTTTTTAATCCAATCAATATTTTTTATTTTAAACATTAATGGATATCCTGGTGATACATGTTTTCCTTTGCAAACAACACCTTCAAAAGTCATTCCAGGTAATCGTCCTTCTTTTACATCTTGAACAAATTGTTCATTTGGATTACCGTGATAAAGAAGATCTGCATGATCGATATTTTTGAATATCTTTAAAAAATCTTTTGGTTCTAAAATTTTCGACAACAACGCTGGGATAAAGCTGTGCGTTTGGCAAACGATAAAAACGCTCATCGTAACGACTTACAATTTCACCAGTTTCTTTATGCTTGCAAACGGCAGAAGTTTGTTCTTCATATTCTCTACGGGTTTCTTCTGTTCTGTCGACATCAATGACATATTCATCATCTCTGCCTGTACATTCAAATTCGTGATAAGGAGCTAATTGTTCTTCGTAATCATCTCCAACAACAACAACTGTAAAATGTGACATTTTTATACCTTTTTTAGCACATTGCTGTTTCTGAGCTACTCATCCAGCGATGATCTCCTTTTGGACGATACCAATTTCGATCTTCGTACTGTTGAGCTGCTTCTTCAAGTGCTTTTTCGAATGCTTCATCTGAACTAAAATCTTCTCGATAAACATCGAGATATTCTGCCAAAGAACCTGGATCTCCATTCCATCGCTTGTGATCCATGGCACTTACCATTTTTGAAACAAGTTCTCTACTAAATGGAATCCCCCATTTATGAGCAAATGTTTCAACTTCATCCAATTTATTTCCCATAGCAGCGGAAATACCAGCAGATGATGAAAGGTAATCAGAAATAGCTTCTGTTGCCTCTGTTGCGTTTGTTACTTTTTCTCTTTTTTCCCAATTCATTTTATGTGTCCTTTACTTTAATCGCATAAAGATGTTTCCGAACTAGTCATCCAGTAATGGCTTCTTTTGCTGCGATAATATTCTTTTTCTTCTTCATATTCTTCATCAGAATCGAAATAAGATCGATCTCCAATATACATTTCAATATCTTCTTCACTAACAAGCTGCTCGTCACCGTCCCAGCGTTTTGTGTCCAAGTGCTTCAATAATCGAACAACAAATTCTTTATCAAATGGAACTCCCCATTTATGGGCAAATTGTTCAGCTTCGTCAAGTTGTTTTTGATCTCTTTTTCTTATTAGAGAACGAATCACTTGACTACTTGAAATAAAATCTGCAATAACTTCCATTGCCTCAATTTCATTTGAGACTTTTTCTCTATTTTCCCAATTCATAATTTTAACACCTATCTGAGCTACTCATCCAGGTATGAGTTTCTCCATAATTCTCATATTTCCAATCATAAAACCAATCTTGAAGCCAATCATCATCAAAATCTGGATTTTCTTTTTCGGCTTCAATATTTTCTTTTTGATCTTCTAAGAAATCTTGATAAAGTTCTTCGTCTGTTTTTTCAAGAAGAGCACCGTCACCATTCCAACGCTTTTTGTCTTGAAAAGACACCATCTTTGAAACAAAAGATCTACTAAATGGAATTCCCCATTTATGAGCAAATTGTTCAACTTCATCTAAGTTATTTCCACGAGCATTTCGTATGCCTTCACTACTTGAAAGGTAGTCCGCAAGAGCTTCGATTGCTTCTTCGGCACAAGACACTTCTTCTTTTTCTGTCCAAAATTTCATGGCTTTACCTCAGATCTTGTTTCGTCTTCAAATGTTACTTGAATAACACGTGTTTCATCTCGATCTTTATCTTGTTCTTTGAAGCAAACATTGCGAATTCTGCAACCTTCTTCAAGGCCAAGCATTTTAATAAATTCTTGTTCAGGAACAAGGACTTCTACTTTAGATGTTGTAAATATTTTCATTTTTCTTCTACCTTTTTTACAATTCCGTTTTTTAGCCCTTCTTTGAATTTTTCAACATATTCATCCGAATACATTTGGAGAATTTTGTAATAATTTTCATATGCATATTCTCTAAACCAACCAGAGGTAATCGAAGTGCATACTTTCATTAAAGCAATTTTGAAACTTTCGAATGGTGAAATTGTGTCTCTGTATGGAATTTGAGACCTTTCTAAAGCAAGGACATATGATTCTTCAAGAACCCCGTATAGCTTAATTTGCTCATTGCAAATATCCCACTTTGCTTTAGAACAAAAGACCTCTTCATTATCTGCCTTATAATATTCGTAAGCAGGTTTGGCCAGATGGGCTACAGCGATATGAAGTGTATCATGGTCGTATACATACTTCAACTCCGAATCATGAAAAAAATCTTCTTTTGTTGTATTTAAGCGGGGTCGTTTTTTCACATATGTTTCTTTTTCCCTTTTTTTAAACCATTTAAGATTTGGAATTTTGCAACCCATCATTTTCATTGCATGGTAATCATGCATTGTTTTTTCAAAATGTGGACAATTCTTTTTGTATTTGTGTGAGGCTTTGAATGCAAAAAGCCAATCCATTGAAGGAATAAACATGGTAACTCCTTCAATTTTTTTATATCGACCTTCAATGATGTCGAAAACATCATAAGCAGACGATCCTGGCCATGCAATTTCAAATTCAATCATTGAACCATTCCATTCACCAGCAAATTTATTTTTGCCAATAGGAACTGTAGGAATATTTTCCTCTTCAATAAATGATTTGAAGTCTTCAAATTTAAGAATTAAATCATAGTCATTCCATCTTTTCCATGCATTTGGATAATGACAATGAGCAGCTCGACTACCAATGAGAATTATTTTTCTCTCCATAGAAATTGGTCTAATGAATCCATTTGATCGAATAGGTTCAATTTTTGATAAAATATTTGATGTGGTTACATTCACTTGTGTTGCCTCATGTATTCATAAATTGCTATTGAAGTAGCAATTGCAACGTTATAACACGGAGGATCTCCATGTACAGGAATCTCTACAACATAATCTGATAGTTCCAAAACTTCTTCTGGTACACCGCTACTTTCATTTCCGGAAACAATAATTGAATCAACTGGGAATGAAAAATTCGTAATCTTTTTTGAGTTTGGTGTCAACTCAAGCGATATGACTTTAAAACCATTTTTCTGATATTTTTTAAGGACCGGAACCAAAGTTCTGTGATTACTTACAGGGATGCTTGGACCCCTGGTAACATCAGGGAGTAATTTGCCATTCCCAGACGTTATAAGTTTTTCACAGCCAGCCACACCTGCTGTTCTACAGATGAGACTGGCGTTTCGGTTGTGTCGAAGTGGCATCAGAGCTACAATTAAAGACATGTCCCGCCTCTTGCAGCACTATAGCACAAGGGCGGGACATTTGCAAGGCTCTTTGTTAATTTAAGTCTTCGTCATCATCAAAGTCTCGATGGTCGCTTTCGACTCTTTTTAGAGCTTGATAGCCTCTGAAACCCACAAAGACAACAACAAGAAAGAGTACTCCACCAATAATGTACCATCGATATTTTCTTAGAGGAGGTCCATCTTCATCTCCGTCCTGGCCTCTTGCCATGAGAACAGCTCTATTTGCATTGATGATGCCGAATCCGTAATCATCATCACGTTCCATGTCCTTTGGATGGACTGCACTTTCTTTAAGGATTCTCCAAACTTCTTCATTATCAGTCACCCCTTCTCCGATAATAAGAGCTGCGACAGCGGCAGCATGTGGCGATGCCATTGAAGTTCCTTGAAATCCATAATAACCTTGCTCTTTGATATTTCTTGGATTGATGGTGTTTTGAAGAATACCATCATATGCATGGTTACGTGTGTCTCCACCTGGAGCAGCTACATAGATATCTTTTCCATAGTTTGAGAACCATGAACGACCTTTTTGTTTGTTGGTTGAAGAAACTGCAATGCAGTGTTCGTAACCAGCTGGGTATCCTACCCTTGAACTGTTCTCGTTACCAGCAGCACAAACTACAGTTACTCCTTTTTCATGGGCATAATCGACTGCATCACGCATGATATCTGAAGGATATGGCCCTCCAAGACTCATGTTGATTACATGAGCACCGTGATCCGCAGCATAACGAATTGCATTTGCAATATCTGCTGTAGTTCCGCTGCCAGATGCGCTTAGAACCTTTAGTGCCATAATAGTTGCTTTTGGTGCGACCCCAGCAACCCCAATGCCATTATTTGTTGATTGAGCAATGGTTCCAGCAACGTGGCTTCCATGAGCATGATCGTCCAATCCATCAGGAAGTCCTCGTCTTGTGAATGAAACACCTTCAGTAAAATCTGTTTCATTCATGTCTTCAAGAGCATGAACTTTTTCATGTTCTTTATATGCAACTCCTGTATCAATTACAGCAACAACGACACCTTTTCCTTGTTTGGAGTTTTTCCAGGCATCAAATGCATCAATATGATGCAAATTCCATTGATGCTCAAGTAATGGGTCATTTGTTGGTGCAGACGAATCCAAACCATGGTCATATTCTTCCATTAGAGTAAGTTCATTTGCTGGCAAATGATACATTGCTGAAGGCTCGATATTTTCGACCAAATTTGACTCAATTAAAGGACAAGCACCAGTTTTCTGGTAAAGATGATTTGTTTCAGAATAAAGTCCAGCAGGAGCAAGATCGAACTTTGCAGCAAGTTCTTTGATCTCGGCTTCGGCGGCTTCATCTGAAAGAAAACCTGGTGATTCTCCATCTTGAGGATCAACAAAGTCAATCAAACATGTGCCTGTTCCTTGTGTGATTGGAATCGGTTGTGGTGCTGATTTTTCAGCAGTGCCACAAGCAGCAACACAACAAAGACCTAATAAAGCGCTTACAATTTTATTTTTCATATTTTTCCTATCGAAGACTCATCAATACAATTTCTCGTGTTAGATTATCTAAGTAAACTGTATCAATACTACGAGGCAAGTTTGTTGGATTTTTCTTATATAAATCATTCATTCCCTCAAGTAAGGTTTCTGCCTCATTTTTCACTTCCTCAAAGGGTCTCTCTCCACGTCTAATAGCAAGCAATTCTTCTGCATCTTCACGCCTTACGTTGAGCTTGCCATCACGCAAGATCTCTATACCAGATCTTGCAAGACGAATCAAGTGAGATGCATGTTTAGTATCAAACCCATGCTTTTCTTCAAGCATTTTACGCTTAGGGTTTCTTTCACTCTCCCAGCGTTGATAGCTTTTATATGCTTTTAAAGCATTTCTAAAACCTCTTTCACGTCGCAGAATTTCTCTAACATCTTGATTGAACCCAAGACTTTCTGCCGCAGTGTCTTCAAGACTTTCATCTAATTCATTATCTTTCACTTTAAGTGCTGCACACATAAAGGAGCGAAGATTATCATTCAATGTTAGTCTTTCAGCAGCTCCAAGTTCAATATTGTCAGCTGTCCAATCTCTGATTCTATTAAGAATTTCTTCATTGATTAGATTTCGTTCTGCTTGAGGAATAAGGCTTTCATGTTCTGGTAATCCATAGTCAGAACGAATAGGTTTTGCTGGTACTTCTCCTAAAAGATAAGCACGATGTCGCTCAATTTTTTTCAATTGAGACATTGCATAACCAGTGTATGTATGCTTGGCTTTTAGCGTTAAGAACTTGTCTCTTACTTCGAGAAGTTTTTCTCCCATTTGACCAATTAACAGATAATCATTTCTATCACAAAATAAAAGTTCAAGCATATTTGGGTTACATTCACCAATAAGCTTGATTGCTTTTGCAATATCATAAATAACAAGATCTTCTGGTCGTTGCCATTGATTATTGATATAACAGACTTCTTTATATCTATTGTCATTAAATGACATATTCATTTCAAGATCTGTTGGCCATTCTCCTTGATACTGTTCAAATCTATGAAAAGAAGAAATTCTAATATCAAATGGAGCTACACAAATCCCTCGAACATCAACATCCGATTCTGCTGTATTCATTCCATAAGAATGTGAGCCAGCAAGAGTTAAAATAATAACTGTTGGTACAATTTCAAAATTCATATTGATGTCCTTAAAAAGGCGCCTAATAAAATGTTTATTAGGCGCCTTGACTTATAGCGAGAGTGTAATTCGCTGTTATTAGGCGGTTGCCTTTTCTCGTGCTTTCTGGCTGACAAGGTCAGCTACAGGATCGCTCGCTTCGGTTGCTGCTGCGGGAACGCTGAACCCTCCCTTTGCGGCCGATGCCAAAGAATTTACGCCTGTTGCCGCAAGATCCTTGAGTAAGGGAAGCATGATTCCCATGAGTGGCTGGATGACATCGCCCATCGCTGCTTCAGTAGCAAATGCACATCCTTCTTTGATATGCTCAGGAGCATTTTCCCCAAGGAAACCTTCAATCATCTCACCTTGGGTATCTGCGATATAGTGGATGATAAGTGGACCCATAAGCTTGATAAGCTTGTGTCCGGCTTCGCTTTCGATAAACTCATTTTGGAGTCCAAACTGAGCTAGTCCTTTTTTGAAGGTGCTTGTGATTAGTTCGTTTGCCTGATTGGCACCAGCCATTTTGGCTGCATCAATACCGGCTTGTTTGAACATGGAAAGGGTTGTATTGCTTGTATCTTCACTCATTTTTTTTGCAACTTTCTCGCTAATGTTGTCTAGTTTTTTTTCTGGGTTTTGAGGTTCCGCTGGTCTCTCTAGGTATTCTACCACTTCGTGTGTGCGGTTTGACACGAAAGAAAAATCTTCTGGGTTGAAGTTCTCGATTTCATCGGCAACCTTGACTTCACTCCATGTTGCCTTGGAAAGAACAATCTTATCTGTTCCTTGTTTGTGATACCTTTGCCAAGGTGCATCACCTAGTTCGTGGGTCCAGTTTGCTGTTGGAGTAAGAACTACAGTGTCGTTGTTGTTTGATTTATATGCTTGGTCTTTATTGACGTAATAAAGATAGACATATTTTTCCTCACCATCTTCTCTGTAGGTATACCTACCTCCAAGTTCAGCTTCTTCTCCACCTTCAAGTTTTATTACTTTGTCTCGCCTAATAGCCATTTAGAGCTAACCTCCGTTATTCTGTCCGGAGACTTTAGGCGTCTTCATTATCGTTGTCAAGAGAAACAGAAACCTTCAGTGTTTGTGGAGGTTCATCAGATCCTCCGGTGATTGTCTTTGTATGGCTTTTTGAAATAAAGAGGCTTCCAAAAACATTTCCTTCTGCATCTCTTTCACGTCCGTATCTATGCGCATTTTTTGTGCTTTTTTCAAAGGTAAAAGTAAGTGATTTCATCGTAAGTTATCCTTGTTTGTTGTTTCAGCTCTTTGCTGTCTGCTAGGCCATCTTAGCTAAGCCCGAATAGGAAGTCAATTGCTTTCTTCTTTTGACTTTTTTAGAATTTTTACAATAATTGGACTTGTGCTTTCTGGATCTGGGTTCATTAAAGAAATTGTTAGATTTTCTTCATCTACCCATGTTGCAAGTCCTTGCATAACAAGTTCTCTCATTGTTTGCTCAGTCATTCTGGCCAATCCTTACAAAAAAAGCATTCAACATTCATTTCTAAAGGCAATTGAATTTCAAGATTCATGTCTCTTTTTTTGCAATATGCTTTTATAAGTACCATCTCTTTTCGATCGTCTGGGTGTAAACTTCCCGACTTAGCTTGATACCATTTGAAAGACCCAGGATACCTAAAAAAGAAAGGATATTCCATTTCTGTATCTAAAAAAGAATAAGAAAGATTCGTTATTTTTTTATTTTTTAAGTGTTCGAGCATTGAGATCCTCCACCAGGAAAAATAGAAAATCTAATTGTGAAATCAGCTATAGATTGATTATCTACAAATTGAACTGTAAAATCTTCATCCATTGTAACAATTTGCCATTTTCCTGGCTTGTTAGCAAATGCTGGTACTATTTTTACATGAAGATCAGGATTATTATCCTTGATATAAACTCTGTAATGCGCATGTGATTGCACAATTCTTACTTTTCCTTGAAGGTTACAAATTTTCTCTTTACTAACATTTCCAAATGCAAGCAATGAAAAAAATGTTAACAAAATAGCTTTCATAAAACACTTCCAAGATAGGATTTATTTACATTTTTATATTCCTTCCATGAAGCTAAAGGAACAAATAAAAGTAAAATAAATCCCAAAAATGGGAGCCCAAAAACAAGTGAAATTGGTGTTATTATCAAAGCAATAGCAACGCCAATTATCATTGTTAATTTTGTTGATTTAAGATCATTGAATCTGGTCTTAAGGTATCCATTCAAGATCCGTCCACCATCCAAAGGAAAACATGGCAGCAAATTCAACAATCCCATTAGTAAATTCAGATAAACAAATGGCTTTGCGAAGGCTAATAATGGATTTACCAAAAGAAGTGGAGCAAAAAGTATACCCACTGACAAATTTGCAATAGGTCCAGCGGCAGAAATAATCATCATTTTACCAGGGGTTGGGTTGTGATCTTCGATATAGGCGGCTCCACCAAACCCCAGTAAAATTACTCCTGATACTCGTGCTCTAAAATGTTTAGCCACCAAAGCATGAGCAAATTCATGCAAAAGTATTGAAAAAGTAATGATTCCTAAAGCCAAAAATCCTCCAGGAGATCCTATTACAAACAAAGCAAGAATTAGAAAAGACCAATGTACAAAAACTGGTATGTTGAATAATTTTCCTATTTTCATTTATGCCTCAGGGTTATTTTCAGTATAGCCAAGTCTAGCCATGGTTCTATTCCAAACACGAGCCAATGTGTCATGACTTCTTAAATCATGATCATTGAATGAATTTATTTCTCTGGAAATATGATATTCTGAATTGCTAAAAGACTTGTATCTAGAATGTTTGTCTACTTTTTTACATTCTTTAATCAAGGCCTGTAGTGCTTTTGTCTTCCAATTTTTATATTTTCTTTTTGTGGATATTCCTTTGTGTTTTACAGGAATCCATGACATGATAATTGGTTTTATATCTTTATTTACTGGATTTTCTTTTTCAGCAACAAGATATGCTTCATCATCCATGCAAAAAGTTTTATTAAACCAACCAAGTAAGCAATTTTGACCTTTTTGTTGATTGTCTTTTTTGCAAAAGTCTTTTGCCGAAAGAATTGGAACAGATCTTGGCATGAATTTTGAATGCCTTGATGTATTGTATTTTGTAAGTAACTTTACCATCCCAGATCACAGTCCGATCCAGCTGGGCATGGACAATATTCTTGGCATTCATGGCATAAATTTTTGCTCATAAAGAGTATTTGAACCAAGCCCATAGAAAGCAAAAACCCCGCAAATAATGCAATCCAGGTTTTCCTGTTGTTTGCAATTTGCGAGGTATTTGCAAAATAGAATATTGCTCCGCCCGTAAGGAACGAAGCAATAGCCCAAACTAACTCTAAATTAATCATTGTTAACAATTGATTCTAGAGGCTTGGAAAATGTTGCTGAAATGTCAATTTCATTTTCAGTTGCATTTTCCAAAACATGATTTGCGAGTTCCCACAATTCGTCATCATAACAATATTGGTAATACTCTAGCAAATCTTGCTCTGTAAGGTTTTTCATCCTTTTATTGGTAAATTCTTCTGCTTTTTCGCTATAGCCCTCATCCCAAGGATCTTTGTCTGTTTTATCTTGAAACTTCTCATAAAAATACTCTTCTATTCCATTTCGGATATCAACCGTTGTACTAACTGAAAGTGTTAGATTTACAGTAACTGGTTTTGGAATTTTGTTTTCTACTTTTTCTTTTTTAGTGACTAATTTAACCATTTTTATTCTCCAATATAGACACGAGAATTAATGTAATCTCGATCTTGCGTAAATGTTGGAATGTCCCAATCTGGCTCAACAACCGAACGTAAGATTAGATCATCTCCAATGTTGGTTTCATACATTTTACGAATGAGAGACCAACCTCTTTTTTGCCATATTTCACAATCGTTCCAATTGATTTTGAAAACATTGAACAAATTCTCTTGTATTTGAGGGCAGCTTATTCCGTGCAATTGTTTGTGATTAAAATGTTTTTGCCCCAGACCTTGAATACTATTTCGAACTGCGTCCTGTTGTCTCCAAATGAAGTAATTACATACTTCCTCTTTTGGAAGCACAAATGGACGAGCATCGAATAGAGCTGTGCCATTGTCATATTCTCTATTAAAGGCCATTGTTGCAATTGATGCAGCAACGCTGGTCATTTTTAATACATTTTTATTAAACCAAGCCTCTGATTCAAGACTGTCATAATCTGTAATAAGAACACTAATTTCATCAGATTGAACGTAGGCTAGCTTTGCTCCTTGAATTTCTTCCATCAACGCTTTCGCTGCTGCTGTCATACAGGAACGAATACGGAGGTCCCAGGGCTTCTCGTGGCCTCTTGTAAATGTGTGAAAGGCTTTTCCGTCTACCCGGACGATAACGGGCATACGTCGAGTCAAATAAGAACGAGCTGCTTGCTCGTATCCTTTCATTCTGTCACCTAAGCTTGTCATGCTGTTTCTCTCATTTTTGATGCGATTGCATCAAGTGCGATTCCTTCATTTGACTCGGATCCCATTAATTCGTCCGGGTCTACCATCTCATCAAGCCACGAAGATTCTTCATCTGTTGCTTCTTCTTCGCAGTCTTCTTCGTCGTCATCGTCCCAATCTTCATCATCGTCATCATCTTCTTCATTGTCAAGATGAATCTCTATATTCAGATCATCTTCTTCAAGAAAGTTGTCTATAAGATCGGAAATAATTTCATGTTTGCATGAATATCGTTCTTGAAAAAAGTCTGCAATATCTTTTTCTGTTAGATTTTCTATTTTTTCTCTAATGTACTCTTCTTCACCATTAGAGACAATAATGTCGTGATTTTTATTGTAGTATTGTTCAGAAAAATATTCAACAAGTTGTGTTCTAAAGTTTATGCATTCAAAAATATTAATTTCGATTCCAACATATACGTCTTCAGCAATTCGTTGTGCCTTTTGTTCATTTGTTTCAAACAATTTCATATTTGATTTTGTATTCCTCCCAACAATGGTTCCAAATCCAATCCACTGCCGAATGAATCACCGAAAAATGCTTTCAATCCCCAAAGCTCCCACCACTATCGGAGCTTGAACTTGAACCGCCACTGTCGTAGCTATCATAAGATCCACCACCACTATATGAACTACGTGTCAATGAATCGTTCTCATAGGATGGAGGATCATAAGATGTTGAACGAATTGTTTCGTCAAAAGAACTAGGATTTACTGAAAAATCAGTTGTAATTTCTGATTCTGATGCAAGTTCAGAAAAGACTTTTTCATCTTTTTCGTCATATACATGACTAAGTTCATCCAATACTACAGAAGCAACAATAGCTTCATTCATGGAGTCATAACTTTCATCAAAATCATCAACTTCAAATTCAAGAGTTGATCGATGTTTTCTTTTTTGTGGTTTTGCAAAGCCTGGTGCCATCATTGCACCATAGACTTCTTTGGCTTGCTGATCCTTTAAAAATTCACGATCAGATTCTTTAATTGCATTATTGAGAAATCTCTTATTATGCATAGTAGAAAGAACATAAACAAGAGTACAAACAACAAATGTACTCAATAATGAGAATGTAATGATTGTCATGCTATATTCCTACCACGCCTCATTTTTGGTGTCAATAGATACGTTTTACACTGGTTACTGGAATTGGAGAAGTAACTTTCATATCCAAGGAGTCTGGGTTAAAATTATTGTTATCCAGATCCATTACAGGATCATAGTCCACACGAAGCGTAATTTCACCATATGCATCTGCTTCTTCTTTGTCAAGACAAAGATATGTGAAACGTTTGCCATTGGGCTGAACACCCCAAAGAACTTTGTCTCTTTGAATTTTTTTGAAAGCTTCTTTTGTTGTTCCGTGATACCAAATTTTTGAATGTGACATATTTTTATATTCCTTTTAGAAAGCGTAGTTTTTATGCTCTTTACGACAACGAATAAGCCAATCACCATTATTGTTTTCTGAAAAACCTCTGTCCAATGGTGCCATTGGCTTTTTTAATACAAGACCTTCAATTTCTTCCATGTCAATACGACTTTTATAAACATCAGTCAAGTTGAAACAAAATGTTTCTGCAAGCCAGACTCTGTCAAGATACCTGAATTTTACATTCTCTTTTTCATCTAAAAAGAAAATACGTGCTTGAGATGCAATCTTTCGTCCTGTTTCTGTTTCATGTTTATTCGGATTTCCACAAACATCATCCAAAATCAAAGAACGTTGCAACATTGGCATTCCAATAAAATAATTGGAATCACAAACAAGAATATCAAACAAGATAAGAGTATCTTTAAGACCTTTGGTTTTACTGTGCATTAGTTCGCCATCAAAAACAACTGTCTTTGTAGAATCCATGTTATGATTATACAAATCAAGCAGATCTGTTTTCATGGCTTGGCTTAGTGCGTAGGCCTTGTGTGGCTCTCTGTGACGAGTCCAAAGAGAAATATTACCACCAGGTCTAATCTCTACCAGAGTACGTGTTCCATTGAATTTTAGCTGTCCAACATAGCCTTTGTCTTCGTAATCCTGAATTTTATCAGGAGGTATAGACAGTTTTGGTCGAGGAGGATACATAATTCTCTTATACTCTGGGTATTGAATAGTTTCGGACATTAGATTATGATTATTCTGTTTTTTGGGTTTGTATGCGAGGCTGCATATTTTTCTGCTTTTTTTAGCAAAGAAAAACTTTCACAACTCAAAGAACCACCAAAGGCCAACAAGTAATCTTTCAGATAGTCAGAATACGTTGGCCTTGGTTTTGATTCAGGAATTGGCCTATATGGATTCATTGCATCTTCATCCACAAATCATAGACGAAATTAGTATAAAGATACAATGCACCGAAAAAAAGTGAGACAACGATGAAAAATGCTGCCATTAGGTATCCGCCAACGGTAAAAACAACGTCTTTACGTCCATTTCCGACAGCAAACCCAATAAGGCCAATGATTGCAACAATCGTAAGCATGACAAATCTTTCATTCAAGAAGTAAAAACTTCTACAATCAACGAATACACAAAGTAAAACATACAAAGCACAACAAGTACGCCCCAAATTTGGTGAACCCAAAATGTGAACAAAAGTCGTGCAAAGTTTTTGATTGCGTCGAAGAACATGTTTACTTCCTTCCTACCTTCAATCTAATCACGATTCAAGCTTTGGCAAGAGGTAGGAAGGAAAATTCTCTAGCCCTTGACCAAGAGTGCAAAAGCTTTACACAAAGCATAATTTGCACGCATTCCATTTTCATTGCTAAACTCGATATATTTGATCCCATTTTTTCCGAAATCAATATCAAGACCAGCAAGTTCTCCATCGCTAGTATCAAGGTCAGAACGAAAAATAAGACGTACATCCCCTTCTACAGGTCGCGCTCGTTGGTGAGACGCTCCACCTCGGCGCTCGCCGGTCGGTCGCGCAGCAGGTACTCGGCGACCTCCTCGGGTTCAAGCAGACGGACGGGTGTGTTGTCGCCCATGGACCCGAGGACGCCGTCGTCGATGTTGGCGAATCCGGTCCAGATCTTGATGCGCGGGGTGGTCGCTCCGACGACCAGGAAGTGCTGCCCCATCTTCAGCTCCCCGTACGTCGTGCGGCTCGGGTCGTTCAGGCAGTCGGCCTTACGCTGCGCGTCCTCCTCGCTGTCGAAGGGCGAAGCGCAGACCTTGCCGCACTCGTCCACCACGCGCCACCAGACGGGTTCGGCGCGGTACTTCGGGCCGCTCACGCCGCCACCTCCCACCAGCAGCACGAGTCGTTGAGGCCGTACTTCTGCGCCAGCTCGCTCATGCGCTGTCGGTAGTCGGCAAGGTCGCGGCTCGCGTCGTTCGCCCTGGCGATTACCCCGGGAAACAGCCAGAAGGACTCCACCCCCGGCGGAGGAAAAGCGTACGAGCCGATGGGCGCATCGCTCGTGTGACCGAGTGAGCATCGGCAGGGTCGGCCAGTGCGAAGCTCCTTCGCCTGGTTGCCGTAGGTTGTCCTGTGTACGAAACCCTGCGCAATCATGCCAATCACAGCACGGTCGAA
>Ga0129342_1000590_pt1 | contig 15739 bp, 15 predicted proteins | sample CPBDNA_5_FD_94426 | JGI IMG/M metagenome (GOLD analysis project Ga0129342, IMG submission 94426) | Freshwater to marine salinity gradient microbial communities from Chesapeake Bay, USA - CPBay_Sum_15_0.2_DNA | ecosystem: Environmental > Aquatic > Marine > Coastal | place: USA: Chesapeake Bay...
ACAGAATATGGCTGATGAAATCATGCTCATCGATATCGTGCCGGGGATGGCTGCGGCGACGGCTCTGGATCTGAACCATGCCAGTGGAATTACAGGCGCCTCTGCACGGTGTTTTGGCAGCGAAAACCTTGCTGATTTGGCCGGCGCTGATGTGATTGTGGTCACAGCAGGCATGGCGCGCCGCCCGGGAATGACGCGCGCGGATCTGATCGACGTGAATAAACGGATCATACATTCGACCGCCGAAGTCATCCGTGCGCGCGCGCCCGAAGCAATTGTGATTGTCGTCACCAATCCGCTGGATGAAATGACGCTTGAGATGTTCAAAATGACTCAATTCCCCCGTGAAAGGGTTCTCGGCATGGCGGGCACATTGGACTCCTCGCGCTTTCGAAATGCCTTGGCGGGCGCTGCAGGTGTTTCACCCGCGGATGTTGATGCGATAACGCTTGGCAGCCACGGAGATGAAATGACCCCGATCCCCTCACTGGCGCGCATCAAAGGGCGCCCGTTAGAGAGGTATTTGACTGAAGAGCAGATAGAGGCTTGCGTCAAGGACGCGGTCACCGGCGGCGGGCAGGTGGTTACGTTAAAAAAATCAGGTTCTGCAACGATCGCTCCGGCGCATGGGGTGGTTGAGCTTTTGGATCATATCCGCGGAGCGCGCGTGGGTCCCGTACCAGTGAGTGTGATGATGGCGGGTGAATATGGGGTGTATGACGTTGTGCTTGGGGTGCCGGCGCACTTAGGTAAAACTGGGCTCATTGAAGTTGAAGAACTCCGCCTATCAGAGAGAGAATTGCAAAACCTGCATGCGGCGGCAGAGGCCGTAAGAAAAAGGCTGGAACATTAAATGAGCATTCGTAAAACCAGTGGCGGTGGCCGGTTTGAAGAAGTGGGCTCTTATAGTCGGGCCAAACGGGTGGGCCCCTTTGTTTATGTGGCAGGCACGACAGCGATTGAACCCAGTGGCAAGCTCCACGCGCCCGGTGACAGCTATGCGCAGACGCTGTATATCCTTGGGCGCATAGAAGAGGCGCTGCGCGGAGTGGGGGCAGAGATGCGCCATGTGATGCGCACCCGTGCCTACCTCACGGATCTGAGTAACGCAGGGGGCTTTATCCGCGCCCACGGCGAAGTTTTCAAGGGGATCGAACCTGTCCTGACGGGGGTTCAGGCCGGACTGACCCAACCTGGTATGATGGTTGAAATTGACGTGGATGCGATTGTCCATGACGCAGAGGGCAAGATCGCCTACTAAAAATCAGGTCCCAAAATAGGCCTCGATGAGGCGGTTGTCTTTTCGAAGGTCTTCTACGGTGCCCTCGACCTGCATCTTACCCGCCTCAAGCACATAAATCCTCTCCGCCAATGTCATCGCAAAATTGGCGTTTTGCTCGGTGATCACAACTGTCAAACCGAAATCATCGCGCATCCTTCGCAAGGAAACTGCGATTTCCTGACAGACTTTGGGCGCGAGCCCGATGGTGGGTTCATCCACCAAAAGCAAATTCGGAGACGTCATGAGCGCGCGACCGAGGGACACCATTTGGCGTTCTCCTCCAGATTGGGTTGCTGTTTCCTGAGTTTCGCGCTCTGCCAGCCGTGGAAAGAGGGAATAGACTTGAGAAAGGTTTGCGGCAGTGTCTGCTTTTGCGGTAAAGGCGCCAACCAGGAGATTGTCTTTGACGCTCATATACGGGAAGAGGTTAAAACGTTCCGGCGCATAGCCGATCCCGCTTTTGACAATATTTGAGGTGGATTTTCCCGAGATTACAGAGCCGTCAAAATCGATCTGACCAGTTTGACGCACGAGCCCCATGATGCTGTCCAAGAGAGTGGATTTTCCTGCACCATTGGCGCCAACAATCGCGATGATTTCACCTTTTTCAACGGACAGGGAAATATCGCTCAAAGCTTGGGCTTTGCCATAATAGGCGCTGAGCGATTTGATCTCGAGATAGCTCATCACACCTCTCCCAAATAAGATGCGCGCACTGTTTCATCATTGATGACCTCGTTAAACGTGCCTGTTGCAATCATTCTGCCCCGTTCAATTGCGATCACATGATCCACCAAAGGTTCGAGTGCCGGAAGGTCATGGCTGACCATCAACATCGTGAAGCCTTTCGCACGTAGGTCTTGGATCAGCCCGCTGATTTGAGAAATTTCACCGGTTGTCAGGCCAGCAAAAACTTCATCAAGCAAAAGAACCTTAGCACCTGTTGCGATGGTTCGTGCCAATTCCAGCTTGCGCAAATCTCCCATAGATAGATCAGAGGCCGGTTTTTCAAAATCATTCTGTGAAAAGCCGACATCGAGGGCCAGTTGGATTTCTCTGTCTTTATCTGGTCCTTTTGTAATCATTGACCATATTGAATTGGGCATAAAACCCACGCGGATGTTTTCCAGCACCGACAGTTCAAGAAAAGGGCGGGGGATTTGGTAGGTTCGACTGACACCGCGCCGGATGCGTTCTGCGGTAGGCCGGGTGCCGAGGGTTTTGCCAAACAGTGAAATTTTTCCGGAGGTTTGTCTTAGTTCCCCCATGATCTGACTGAAAACGGTGGTTTTTCCTGCGCCGTTCGGGCCGATCAGACCAACAGACTGACCAGTTTTGATATCAAAGCTCAAATCATCCGTGGCAACAAGTCCGCCAAATGTTTTCACCAAATTTCTTATCTCAAGCGCGTGGGTCATTTTGCTGCCCTTTCGTGCAGCGAGTGCCACGCCTTCATGACCATCGCATAAATTCCTTTGGGCTGATACATGTACAACAAAAGCGCGATGCCACCATAAATAAAATAACGCTCCGCTCCCGGTAAAAAGGGACGAAGATATTCCAACAAAAAGGTGAGAAAAAATGCGCCAATGATTGGGCCGACTATGGTGGATGCACCCCCAATCAGAACTGCCACAATGATGGTGAAGACAAAATTGATGTCAAAAAGTGCGCGTGGCGCAATCGAGCCAAGGTAATGGACATAAAACGCCCCTCCCAGCCCCGCGACAAAGGCGCTCGCCATAAAGGCAAACATTTTAAGCTTAGTCGTTGAAAGCCCGCTGCCCTCAACCGCGCTTTCGTTCAGCCCTAATGCTGTCAGCGCGGTCCCAATCCGCGTCCTCAACAGCAGCCAAGCTGCAACCGCGATCACAAACATCAAAACAGAACTCAGATAAAATCCATTGACAGCACCACGTGTCAGGGTCTGAATGCCGGACATACCCCGCGTCCCTCCGGTAAGGTCGGGGCGGATCACTTGCACCAGCTGATACATAAGTTCCATAAAGGCAAGCGTGACAAGCGCAAAGTAACTTCCACGGATGCGCAGTGCTGGCAGGAGCACGATCAGCCCCGCGATCATCGTTACAATCACTGCGATCGGAATGGCAATTTCCACTTCAACACCGAAACGTTTAGTGAGGATCGCGCTGGTATAGGCGCCGATCCCGATCAGAAAGGGATGACCAAAACTGATATAACCTGTCCGCCCAGACAACAAATCCCAGCTGATGGCAAAAATTGCCAGATAATTGGCAAAAATGAGTGTACGTAAAGTGCCTTTGCTCACCAGTTCAGGCAGAAGCGCGAGGCCAAATGCAAAAAGCCCCCAGGCTGCGAAATGAAACCACCTCAGACCCACGTTACAATTCCTCTCGCCCAAAAAGACCTTGGGGGCGCAGCACAAGAACAAGAATGATCAACCCCATGGTAAATACCCCACGCAGTTCAGGTGCGAGCACTGAAACAACGATCACCTCCATAAATCCTACAATATGGGCCACGATCAGAGTTCCGATGATGGACCCAATGCCGCCCACGATGACGACCGCGACTGAAATGATCAAAGGTCCGACCCACATTGAGGGTGCAAGCTGTGTATAGCTTGCGAAAAATACACCACCCAACGCGCCAAGCCCCCCAGAGAGCGCCCAAGTGATAAGGTTCACGCGGTCCGGTTCAATGCCGCAGATCGCGGCTCCCTTGGTGTCCATCGACACGGCCTGCATCGCGCGCCCTATGTCAGTTCTGCGAATAAAAAGGTAAAGCGAGAGCAATATGGTCCAGCTTGCCAGTGTGGCTATGAGCATGTTGTAGGTTACAGGTGCACCCGCCACATAGATCACACCGCCCACAATTGGTAAAAGGATTTTGGAACTGTCCCCAAAAATCAGGATCACGCCCGCCTGAAGTACAACCGCGAGAATGAGCGTTGAAATTTCAACTGCAATATGATCGCCCTTTAAGGGTTTTACGATGAGGCGGAATTTCAAAATTCCAAGCACTACTCCAAAGGCCATCGCCATCAGCACAGCAAGGGATTTTGGAACACCAAGGCTTTGGCTTGCCCAGAAATACAAATATCCGCCCAGCATTAAATAGGCGCCATAGGCAAGGTTGAGCGTGCGCCCAACACTGAAAATTAATGTAAATCCGACAGCAATTAGGGCATAAAGGCCGCTCAGTAACATCCCTTGAATAAGAATTTGCAACATAAATTCGGCCCCAAGCCAATAATTGGCGCGTTTGGGGCGGCATGATATGCCGCCCCAAAGTGTTGTGTCTAGTTCTTGATCCAGCTTGGCAATTCAAGCTCTGTATTGGCATATTCAAAGGGGTAGACAACGCCCACAGTCCCGTCTTCTTTCCATTGGATCACCACCATAGAAGGTTGCGCATCCTCGTAAGGAGGGCTGAGGTCAAATAAACCATTTTGCGGATATGTCCGTCCCGTTACCGGCTCTACTTCACCGTGCTGCCAGAAGCCGTACCGCAGCCAGAGCTTACCATCTTTTTCAAGCTTTAGATCCTGTTTCAGCATTGCGGCATTCCATGCTTTGACGTCTTGGAACCCACCGGCTTCAGAGGCGGCTGCCATAGCCTGTTTTAGACCATGATAAGCATTAAAGCCGTTAAAATGCGGCATTGAGGGGCGTGTGGAATATTTGGCCTGATAATCGGCCACAAACTGCGCACTCACCGGATCAAGGTCAAATCCGACAGAGGGAACCGGCGATAGGGTCGAAATTCCGCCACCAGCTCCGCCCGTGTCTTCCCAATATTCCATGCCGAGTGCCGCGACATTGACGCCCGTCATGGGCATAGGCACTTGCAATTTCACGTATTGCGAAGAAATCACCTGCGGATTGACAGAAGACACCTGATAAATGAAATCTGCACCCGTTGCTTTCGCTTTGCTGAATATTGGTCCAAAATCCACCGTGTTAATGTCATAGGTGATGATATCTTTCACCTCAATTCCAGCCACTGGGCCCAGCGCATCTGTGACAAGCCCAGTGATAGCGCCGCCAAAGGCGGTGTCTTCGGCCAGAATGACCACGCTTTCCCAACCCATTTTCGCCTTAAGAACATCAGCACCAAAACTGATATAGAGCGTCGCCAAAGCTTCGTCAGAGGCAATGTTCATGAAATAGGGCGCCATGGTTTCTGGATCTTCGATAACCATGTCAATGATGCCGATGTAGGATGTCCATGTATCGAGTGTCGGAATTTGATATTCCTGCATCCGAGGCAACCATCCCAAAGACACATCATCAATGGATCCTGAAATGATGAAATCCACTTCTTCGGTTTCAGCAAGATATTCATAGGCCTTGACGCCTTCGGTCACGTCTTCGCCTGTATCTGCCGTCACAAGTGCAATTTGTTGACCCAAAACACCACCGGCGGCGTTCAGTTCTTCGATGGCCATTTCTGCGCCCCGAAGCGTTGAAAGACCCGTGTCTGACGACAGCGACCCTATGAAGCCCACCTTGATTTCAGCGAGCGCTGTTGAGGCAAGCAGTGATACCGCAAGGCTCAACCCCAGCCCTTTTGCATATTTCATAATTTCCTCCATGTTGCTCTTTCTGTATTCTGTATACAGTACACAGTGTTTGTGCTGTCGCAAATCTTTTTTTGCCCCTCGCACATTTTCTGACGATAAAATCGTGTCTAACTTGTGAAACTTGGAGTAATGCTTGTCTTCAGGTCTCTACTTATTCCCTAAAACAAGCAAAGCTCCTGCTTTGAGGAGAGATCAAAAACACTCAGTCATGTTCACAGCCGGAGGAACGGCCCCGCTATTCCCATTTTCCTACCGTCGCGCCACCTTCCATCGGAAGGGCGGCGCCATTGATAAACCCAGCCTCATGTGAAGCAAGAAAGAGCGTCGCAGCGGCGGCTTCTTCCAGAAGGCCTATGCGTTTTAAGGGGTAGGCGTCATGTTGGCGGCGAATGCCTTCATCTTGATCCCCATTCACCGCAAAGCCGGTGCGTGTCATGTCGGTTTCAATCACGCCCGGGCAAAGCGCGTTGACACGCACATCTGGGGCCAATTCCATAGCCATGGATCTTGTCAGGTTCACGACAGCCCCTTTCGAGGCGCAATAGGCTGTTGTGTTCGGATATCCATTTAAACCGGATTCTGAGGCGATGTTGACGATCGCCCCTTTTGCAGCTTTCAGGGCTGGCAACGCGGCTTGGGTGGTGAAATATAAACCTTTGACATTGGCGTTCATCACGGCGTCCCAGATAGACTCACTGGTTTCCTCAATGGACCCTTTCTCAAAAATACCGGCATTATTGATCAGGATGTCCAGACCACCCAAAGCGCAGATTGCGGATATCACTGCGGATTTACATCCCTCTACTGTCGACAAGTCAGCGACTGCAATGTGAGATCCCGGCAATTTTTCCTGAGCATTTTTTACCGAGCCGCTCGTGCGCCCGTTCAGCGCCACAAATGCCCCTTCCTCGTGAAAAGCTTTTGCAATTGCAAAGCCTATTCCGCGCGTCGCACCGGTTACAAGAACGCGCTTGCCCTCAAATCTGCCCGCTGATCGCATCAACTTGGCTTCTGTTTGGCAACAAATTGTTCGTACTCTTGGCTTAACAGCTCGGCTCTCAGCTTTGCCTCTGCGATGATTTTTCTCGTCTGCCATTCTTCATGGCTTAGGTCGTGCCAACCTACGCAATACTGCGTGGGTGAACGACCACATTCACACATCTTCATGCTTTCTCCCGTCAGTATGGGTGGCTAAACCCTCTTCCCTATTCAAAAGAGTACAGCCTGACAGGAATAAATCAATCCAGATTGTTTACTTTTGATGGGTCGTAAAGTTCATAAGGGCAATGAGCTGCTCTCCGGTGGGCGTGGTTTTGTTGGCCCAGTCAAGGTATCCGCAGTCGCGAACGTATTCCAATGCCAAGTCATCCACGTCGGTGGCAAGTTTTTTGCGACCGTAGGAAATTAAAAAGTCCAGCTCATTTATTTTACATTTCGTGCTCATCACTGTCTTCCTTGTGCGAAGGTGGTGGCTAACCTTTGACCAGCGCGCGTGTATTAAGGCACGACCCTTTTTGTTACGAATAAAGAGAGTACGCTCGCAGTGGCGGACTAGATCAAAAAAATGTGGATGTTTGGGAGCCTTTTTCATTTGGCTCTTTCAGGCGTTTTAATAGATCAGAAAGGCGCGTTGCAGTCTGGGCATAGCCAAGGAAAATTATGTTTGAATATTTGCGTTGCGCGAAGAGTAGATGCTGACATTTACTGTGCAACCACTTTGAATTTACGATGCAGTCGTTTCTGACATCATCATCTCTCTCATTCGGAATTTTTGCGGTTTTCCGGTGGCAGTCAGAGGAACTTCGTCCACAAAGCGCACAATCGCGGGAACTTTGTAATACGCAAGCGATTTGCGACAAAGCTCTTTGATCGATGTTTCGTCGATGTTTGCTCCTTTTTCAGCGACAATCCACGCCACCAATTGTTCTCCGAATTTTTCGTCTGGGATGCCGAAAACATGCGCTTCTCGTATCCCTTTTTGACTGGTCAGAAAATCTTCAAGCTCTGCTGGATAGATATTCTCGCCACCACGTATAACCATGTCTTTCTTGCGCCCAACGATACGGCAATACCCCTGTGCATCTATGGTGGCAAGATCGCCTGATTTCATCCATCCCCCCTCGATAGAGGCTCTGGTTGCGGCCTCATCCTGCCAATAGCCTTTCATGACAAGGTAGCCTCTGGCCCAGAATTCACCGGTTTCACCAACCGCACATGTATTGCCGTCGTCATCGACGATTTTGACCTCACAATGTGGCTGGATCCGACCCACGGTGCTGACCCTGACATTGACCGGATCATTGACGTCTGATTGAAATGAAATCGGGCTGGTTTCAGTCATTCCATACCCGATGGTGATCTCTGAACATCCCAAGTCATACAAAACGCGCCGCATCAGAGTTTCCGGACATTGAGATCCCGCCATGATTCCGGTGCGAAGCGATTTGATAGGCTTGCCGTGATATTCGGGGGATGACAGCATTGCCGAAAACATCGTGGGAACCCCATGAACCGCGGTGCATCGTTCGTCTTTCAGGGCGCGCACGGTTTTGTCAGCTTCAAATCCTTCGCTTGGAAAAATCATGGCCGCCCCCGCGGAGCAGCAGGCCAATGTGCCCAGCACCATTCCAAAACAATGATAAAGCGGCACTGGAATGCACAATCGGTCGTGGTGCGTGAACTTCATCGCTTTGGCACAGGAAACTGCATTGTTGATGATGTTTTTATGCGAAAGTGTTGCTCCTTTGGGCGCCCCTGTTGTGCCTGAAGTAAACTGAATATTGATCGCCTCATCCGGCAGTAAACCACTGGAAATATGGTCCAAACGCGCAAGATAGCCTGCGGTCCCTTTTTTCACCACCTCGTCAAAGGAAAAGGCACCCGATATTGGCGTATTTGAAATTTGTACGAGGGCACGTAGGCTGGGAAGTTTACCCAAACGCAAATGACCAGGCTTTTGGCCGCTAAGATCGGGGCAGAGCTCCTTTAGCATCTGTGCGTAGCCAGAAGATTTGAACTGCGTAGCAAAGATCAAACATTTCAGGCCCACTTTGTTGATGCAATACTCCAGCTCCGTGGCTTTATAGGCCGGGTTAATATTGACGAGGATAACGCCGATCCGAGCGGTCGCTATCTGGGCGATGATCCATTCGGCGCGATTTGGTGACCAAATACCCACCCGATCACCCTTGTAAATGCCAAGTGCCAAAAGCCCCGCTGCAAAGTCATCGCATTTTTCAAGCAGCTCGGCGTACGTCCAACGTAGGCCAAATTGGGAAAAAACAACCGCTTCGCAGTGGCCGTATTTGGTGCGCGTATATTCAAAAAATTCTGGCAAGGTAACGTCAAGCAAGCGCCGTGATGTATCTCCCATGACATGGGCCAGCCCTTCAACGGGTGCAATTTGTGCCATCTGGTCCTCTTAAATTTTTTTCCAATCCGTCGCTGCCTCAAATGCTCCTGCAGCGCGATAGATCGTGCTTTCCTCATAACGCCGCCCCACAAGCATCATGCCGACCGGCAAACCGTCTGACATGCCACAGGGAACCGACATAGCAGGGTGGCCCGTGATATCAAAAGGCGCCGTGTTCACCAGCATTTCAAAGGCGCGTTGGGTCCAGACGGCCAATCCATCAGAGCGTTGCGGGATTGGAGTGGCTTTCATCGGAGTGGTTGGCATCAGCAAAAGATCGTAGGAGGCCAAAACCTTATTATATTCCTCACGCAGCTGGCGTGACAGGTTTTGCGCCTTTGCATAATAATGCCCTCTGTGATGTTTGAGGAAGTATTGCCCAACAAACATCGTTATTTTGAGTGTATCTGACAGTTCATCTGCGCGTCCACGCCAGTTTGAATGGTAATCGAGCAGAGAAGTTGTATACATCCCCTCCCAACCAGTGCCCATGCCGTTTCCATGCATCATCTGATTTGTCGCCCCTTCGCTAGCGATGGGGGTCCAGATGGCCAATCCCTTAAGGTGCCAAGGAACAGAAATTTCGTCTACGGATGCCCCGCAGTCGCGCAGAATATTGGCTGCGGCGCGTACCTTTTGGTCGACATCAGCTTCGCTGTTGGCGTGACCAAAGCCTTCTTTCACAACACCAATCTTGAGCCCCGAAACACCCGCCCTGACGGCGCGTGTATAGGTATCGGTGACCACGTCGTACTGACGCGGGTCAAGGCCATCCGGTCCGGCAATAACTTCAAGCATCAAGGCGTTGTCGGCCACGTTCTGTGTCATCGGACCCGTGTGATCAATGGTGCTTTCGATCGGCATAATACCGGTGTAAGGCACAAGGCCGTGGGTCGGTTTCATTCCGTAGCATCCCGAATAGGATGCAGGCATCCGAATTGATCCGCCTTGATCCCCGCCAATGGCCATATCCACATATTCACCCGCGACAAGCGCTGCGGACCCTGAGGATGATCCCCCTGCCGAATATCCCCGTTTAAATGGGTTGTGAACAGGACCCGTCGCATTCGTGTGACTTCCGCCGGAAAAACAGTAATATTCACAATGCGCCTTGCCAGAGATAGTTGCACCGGCATCCAAAAGCCGTGTTACCACGGTGGCATCAACATCTGGCGTATATCCTTTTAGCGTTGAGGCCCCATTCATCATCGGAACACCCGCCAAACAAACATTATCCTTCAGGGCCACGGTTCTGCCCAATAGCGGTCCTTTTGGAGCGCCGCGCACTTCGGTTTTGATGTACCATGCGTTCAGGGGGTTCTCTTCATCGGTGGGGCGGGAGCCGCTTGTCCTTGGATAAAGTACAGGAGGTAGATAATCAGGCAAACTGTCTACAACGTCATAGGCATCAAGCGAGCCTTGCATATTATCGAGAAATTCTTTGATCTGTTCATCTGAGAGATGCATTCCAAGCTCAAGCGTTATTTCCTTAAGCTGGGTGAATGTAGGGCGTTGGACGGTCATGTTCCCAATCCTTTCGGTCAATGGTGCGTCGCGCTGTGCCAGAGGCAAAGGGGACTTTGGCGTGCTTGCCTTGTTCTTGTCTGTTTTAAGAGTAGGTATCACAGAACTGGTTGCGGTTGGTGTTGCCGATTTATGTTGTATCAAAGAGTTGATGGGGGCCAAGGTCGGTTTTGCGCCGCCAAAGCCCGAGAATCCTTTTAAAAGGGAGCTTGCGTCGCTGGATGACATATCGACCTCTGTTGCGAAGGTCCCTTTTTCCATAATCTTTATGCGGTTTGAGAGTTCGGTGATGAACTCTATATTTTGTTCCACCAAAATGATGGTGAGGCCTTTTTTGCGATTAAGCGTTTTCAGGATCTCTCCTATTTCATCCACAATAGAGGGTTGGATGCCTTCTGTCGGTTCATCAAGCAAAATAAGATCAGGATCCGAGATCAAACACCGCGCAAGAGCCAGAATTTGCTGCTCACCACCAGACAGCGTGCCGCCGGAACGATCCAGCAAGCTTTCAAGGCGTGGAAATTCCAAGACAATATTTCGAATGGCATCTTCTTCGTCGATCCCATGTCCAACAACCCCCATGCGCAAATTGTCCAACACGCTGAGATTTGGGAAAATACCGCGCCCCTGAGGCACATAGCCAAGCCCATATTGCGCGCGCCCTCCTGGTTTCATGCGCGTGATATCTTGGCCCGAATACAGAATGGTTCCCGCAGTCGCTGAAATGATCCCCATGACGGTTTTCAGGAGGGTGGATTTGCCCATTCCATTGTTGCCTAAAACACCGAGAATTTCATTATCCGCGACATGACATTCCACCCCGTGCAACACTGGAATGCGTCCGTATCCTGAAGAAAGACCTTTTATTTCTAACAAAACACTCATGATTTATGCCCCAGATAGATTTCTCTGGCACGCGGATCGGCTGAAATCACATCCATTGTGTCTTCCATGAAAATGGATCCCTGATGAAAAAGCGTAACGATATCGCTGATTGCTCGGATGAAATTCATGTCATGTTCAACCACGATCAGGGCAGAGGTTTTGTTGATCTCGCGCACAAGTTCGGCGGTTTTATACGTTTCTTCATCCGTCATTCCCGCAGCCGGTTCATCAAGCAGAACAAGCCAAGGTTCGGCCGCAACCACCATGCCCAGCTCCACCATCTGTCGTTGACCATGGGCGAGGCTGCCCACTGTCGCGCTGCGGATCTCTCCAAGTTCAAGGCGTTCAATTGTTTCCTTGACCAACTGGCTGGCCCTTTTGTCGCCATGCCAGCGGCGCGCAGAAAGCCAGAGGTTTTCATATGCGCTCAATCCATCAAACAGGTTGGGCACCTGCGTTTTGATTCCAACCCCAAGTCCCGCAATGGCGTGGGGTTCCCGCCCTGTCATCGGAATATCACGGATCACAACATCACCGGAGGTCGGAGTTAACTGACCTGTAAGACATTTGAAAAAGGTCGATTTTCCTGCGCCATTCGGACCGATCAGGCAGCGCAGCTCTTTTTCACGCAGCTCAAAATCCACATTGTCCACAGCGCGCACGCCGCCAAAGTGCATGGAAAGGTTTCTGGTTTCTAGAACAACTTCGCGTCTGGCCATGAATATTTTGCCCTATCCTGTTGCTCTGTGTTTGCGAAGCTTCATCCGGCGTTCTTTCTGGCGAATATAGCGTTTTGTGCGCCGTCTCTCAAACCAGCCAGCGATTGTCGGGACGACCCCATTGGGAACCAAAAGTACAAAGATCACCAGAATGATACCCAGCACCAAATTGGCGTTGAATACCTGTTGGCTGCCCAAAGAGGATGTCAGGAAATAAAGCACAAAGGTGGCGAGGATCGGCCCGATAAGTGTCATGCGCCCACCTACAATGACCCAAATAATCGCCAGCGCCGACTGACCGAGGGAAAACACATCCGGCGTGACCCGCGTCACCCCTATGCAAAAGAACACGCCCCCAAGCCCAGCAATTCCCGCGCTGATGCTAAAGAGGCCCAGTTTATAAAGCCGCGTATCATAGCCAAGCAATTCGGTGCGCACGTCATTTTCACGGATAGACACGCAGACACGCCCGAATTTTGTCGTAACCAGCCACCCCGTAAACACATAGGCAGTAATCAATACCGCCATGGACACGTAAAATGTCTGCATCGGGAAAAGCATGGCCGAGCCATTTCCGGGCACGTTCAAAGGCGGTGATCCTGTCCCGTTAAAGCCCCCCAGCAAAGCCTTGCCAATTTTATACTCTGGTCCCGAGGTACGGCGCATCAAAGAATAAAGGATGAGCGATACTGTAAGGGTTATCACTGCGAGATAGACATCCGACACTTTGCCATAAAAGACAAAATAGCCAAGAATTGCCGCAAATATGGCGGCTGCGAGAATCGCAATAAAAATTGCCCCTGTCGATCCACCGATATTGACCGCCGCCACTGAATAGGCATAGGCACCGATGCCGAAAAACGCGCTTTGCCCGAAACATAATATGCCGCCAAACCCCCAGACCAATGCGAGGCTCAAAGCAAGGATTGACAGCCCAATCACCTGCGTCAGGGTTATGATTGTGAAGAATTCAAAGATGCTCGGAGCGAGAAGGGTGAATATAATGGCGAGCCCTGCCACGACCAATGTTCCGCTGAAGGTCCCGTAAAGTCGCATCATTGGCTCTTTCTGAAGAAGCGGCCTGTGATGCCAGTTGGCATGAGCCGAAGGAGAATGATCGCAGTAAAGAGAAGGGCAACTTCTCCGAAGGTCGGGCCTGTCACGTAAGACATAATCCCGTTCACACCACCCAAAAGAACAGAGGCAGACGTTGTCCCAGCCAAGATTGCCGAGCCGCCGGAAATCACGGTAATGAAGGCTTTCGCGATGTAGATGACTCCGATGTTTGGCAAAACTCCTGTGATAGGTGCCAATAAACCGCCCGCCAATCCACTGACCGCGGCCCCAAGAGAAAATGTAACCATATATATGCGCGATGTTGATATCCCCAGACATGCCGCCATATCCGCGTTTTGCATTGTTGCACGTGCAACCAGCCCGAGGGACGTGAATTTCAGCGTCAAATAGACAAGGATCAAAAGAACGATCACAACAAATATCAGAAATAGTTCGTAGCCCGAGGACGTATAGTCCCCAATGGTCACGGCCCCCAATGGCGGCGAAATGACCGTTGATGTTGAGGCTCCGAAAACCGAAGTGATGATGCCTATAAATAACAGCGATAACCCCCATGTCGCCAGAAGCGTGTCGATCATGCGCCCATAAAGCCATTGTATCAAACATCGCTCGACGATGAGGCCAATAATTCCAACCACAAGGGGAGCAAGGATTAACATCGCAAACCAGATGTTCACCCCATTATTGGTGGCAACAACCACAGTGTAACCGCCCAGCATCAGAAATTCGCCATGGGCCAGATTGATCACCCGCATCATCCCAAAGACAATGGCAAGTCCCAGACTGATCAGCGCAAGATTGGCGATCCCGTAAAGGATCTGAAGCGCAAGCGAAAAAAACAGGTCCATGAAAGGCTCCGATAGTAAAGGGCCAGCGCAGGATCTGCGCTGGCCTTTGCGCGTTTTAGATGTCGATGCCGGCGGCTTTCAGCCCGTTTTCAAATTTGAAAACAGCTTGATTTGGATCGGCCACAAGGTCACAGACCATCAAAGTATCTGTCGGAGGCTGGCTTTCATATGACTCGATGATGTTAAAGGACTGATCCTTTAACTCTGCCAGATAGACGTTCTGATTGCAGTGGTTGGTTTTGGGTTCGATATCCACCCGTCCGGAGGGGCCATCAATTCCAAGACCAGAGCGCAGCGCTTCGATCACAGGCATACGATCCGCCGTGCCTGCCGCTTTGACCGCTTCAGCCCAAAGATAGGCGCCTTCATAGGAGCGCGCAGCAAGTTCATTCAACGCAGGTGCATCTGCCCCCATTCTCGCTTTGAAACGGGCGACAAAGTCTTTGTTCGCCGCGCTGTCGATTTCTTCGAAATAGGAATAGGCGCAAATCATACCATCGCCTTCTTCCGCCGAGATCAGCTTGTGCTCATTGCCCACGCCAAATGTTGTGGAGGCCACAGGTACCGACTTGTTCATGCCCGCCGCAGCGTATTGACGATAGAAAGACACATGCGCGCCACCCACAAGTGCTGACATCACCATATCGGCGCCTGAAGATTGGATTTTCTTGATCGTTGGGCCAAAGTTTGTCACATCCAGTGGGAAAAACTCTGTTTCCACAGGATCCCCGCCGTTGTCACGCACATATTTTTGCACCCATTGGGCGGTGATTTGACCATAGTTATAGTCTGCGGCCACGATATAGACCTTCTTGCCCCATTTGTTCATTGTATAGGGGACTAGCTTTTCTACCGTTTGCGCCGGAGTTGAGCCAGTGCAGAAATTGTTCATGTCGCAGACGCCGCCTTCGTAAAGTGTGTTGTAGAAATAGAGAGTCTGGAAACGTGAAAAGGTTGGTCTTATGGCTTCTCGGCTTGCCGATGTGATGCCTGCGTGGACCACATCCGCGCGGTCCCCAGCTGCGGCTTGGGTGGCAAATTGTGTGTAAAACTGGATGGAGGATTGCGGGTCATACACCTTCAGGTCAACTTGACGGCCCAACAGCCCGCCCGCTTCGTTGATTTCATCAATGGCCATTTTGGTGGCGTCCACCATCGGCTTTCCATAGATATCAAGCCCACCGGATTGATCCAGTATGGACACAAATTTGATCGCGCCATGGCCGCCAGCCATTGCAGATTTCATAAGGGCAGGGGCGGCAAGCGCAGCACCTGCAGTAGTTTTGAGAAAACGTCTACGATTAAACGACATCAGTTTTTCCTTCCTGTTGGATGAGATTTTATGTGTTGTTGTCTTTTTCTTGATCGTTTTTCGGGGAAACACCGCTTTCGAGGGAGTCTGAAATGCCTTTAAGACCTTCGGAC
>Ga0129342_1000593_pt1 | contig 15716 bp, 17 predicted proteins | sample CPBDNA_5_FD_94426 | JGI IMG/M metagenome (GOLD analysis project Ga0129342, IMG submission 94426) | Freshwater to marine salinity gradient microbial communities from Chesapeake Bay, USA - CPBay_Sum_15_0.2_DNA | ecosystem: Environmental > Aquatic > Marine > Coastal | place: USA: Chesapeake Bay...
AACTCCTGGTCCACAGAGTGGAACAACTGGGAGACAGTTTGGACAGGTTCAAGTGATAGCACAAGAACAAGCTCTTCAACAAGCACAACGCCCGTATGGACCCTCTCGGGTCCGCAAGTACAGCTTCAAAGAACAAACACTTTCCGTACTACATCTTCAGTAACAACACGTACAACAACAGAAAGACAATCAAGAACAGGTATTCGTACCGGTATTGTACCACAGACCCAAACAGAACGTATTGGCCCAAGAGTAGTTGATACTAATATTATTCCGTGGATGCGTTCACGTGTTATTAGTGTAACTGGTCGTGGCTTTAAACCTAATACAAGATTGTATTCATTCTTTGACGGTACAAGTGTAGCAGATTATATTACACCTACAGATTCTTCTTTTACAGCAACGTCTACGGAGGGTAGCAATCTTGTATCGGATGCTAACGGAGACGTATATTGTCAGTTCCGTATTCCTAGCAGCGACTCATTAAGATTTAGAGTTGGGGATAGAATTTTTAGATTAACAGATAACTCAACTAATGCTTCAGGTATAGGTCTTGTAACTACATCTGGTGAGGCTACATTCTCTGCGAGAGGGTTAACACAGACTGTACAAGATACTGTAATTTCAACTCGCTTACCTACAGTTGTAAGTGAGGCGGTTTCTGATACTCGTACACTAACATCATCAAGAACAATTGCTTCTTCATCTTCTACAAGACTGGTTAGTTCTCAAATTACTGGTTTAGAGTTTGCACCAGATATATTACGTTTACGGTTTGAATCACGAATTGTACCACGACGGAATGTAGACCCTATTGCACAGACGTTTAGTGTGTCTGACTTCTCAGATAATATCGCTTCGGAAGGTGCGTTCTTAACTAAGGTTGATTTGTACTTTGCTACAAAAGATCCAGATAGACCGGTAATTGTAGAAATTAGAGAGGTTGACTCTACAACATCTTATATTACTAATAAGATTGTTCCGTTCGGTAAAACCATTGTTGAAGCTGTGGATATTAATACAAGTGATGATGGTAATTCAGCTACACCTGTTACATTTGTAACACCTGTATTCCTAGAAGGTGATAGACAATATGCTATCGTTATTAAACCAGCAGGTTCTAATCCAAACGTAACACTGTTTACAGCAAGATTGGGTGATAACGATCTTGCTTCAGGTCAAAGAGTAGTACAGCAACCTAATGTAGGTACATTGTTTGCTTCATCAAATGATAGAGCGTGGAATGCAATCCAAGAAGAAGATCTTAAATTTAATGTTTATATTGCTAACTTTGATGTAGCTTCTTCTGGTACCGTTGTATTTAAGAATGAAGATAGAGAATTCTTAAAAATTACTGGTTCTAACACCTTTAATACTATTGGCGAATCAATTCATGGTGAAACAACATTGACATTAAGCACAGGACTTTCTGTCAACACTAATATGGTTCTTGTTGGTAATACATCTGGTGCAAACTGTGTTGTTTCATCTAACAACGCTGGTACTACATCAATTCGTATTAAAGATGTATCTATTACCGACAAATTTACAAACGGTGAAAGAATTAACGTATATATTAACAGTGTTAAACAACCATCGTTTGGTGTAATTGGTTCACAAGCAACACCGACTGGTGATGTTATTTACTACGATACTGTTAACCAAGCTGGTAATACTATTTTACATCTTGAAAATGCGACTGGCACATTTGTTGTTGGGCAGCAATTGAAAGGTCAAATTAACGGATATACTACTACAGTAGATAGTATTGACAAGCTTGAAGTTGATACACTACATATTAATGCTGGTTACGTATCATACGATAGAACATCAGTAACACCATCTATTAAGCTTGCTACATCAGCGTCTGCGAGAGATTCAGCGTTCAGAAGAATTACAGATAATGAAAATAACAACTTTAGAGAACCGAAATATGTTCTATCTAAAACATTAGAAGCAAGCGGTATTAGCGGTGAAAAATCAGCTGAGCTTTCTATTGCTCTTACTACTAATACAAGTAGACTCGCACCTGTAATTGATCTAGAAAGAATTAATGCTATTATTGTAGATAATAACATTAATAATGATAGTACAGGTGAAACAGACAGTCAAGGTGGTAACGCAGAAGCCAAGTATATGACCAGAATCTTGACTCTTGCAGAAGGTCAAGATGCTGAAGATATTAAGGTTAAATTAAACGCATATAAACCGCTTACAGCAGAAGTTGATGTTTATTATAAAATTCTCAATGGCGATGATAGTGATGCGTTTGATGACCGTGATTGGGTACAAATGACACAAACAACATATTCGGATGTTTACTCAGATAGTGAAAATGAGAACGACTTTCAAGTATATGATTTTGCTATACCGTCAGCTAATATGACTGGTGCTAATGGCGAAGTTCAATATACTAACAGTGAAGGGGTAACATTTACCGGATTTAAATATATGTCTATTAAAGTGGTACTTAAATCATCTTCTGATGCTATTGTACCACGAGTAAAAGACCTAATGGCAATTGCATTGCAAATCTAATGCTTACGAAAGTAAAAGATGACAGCTCGTATGTACGAGACATGACTAACAGGGCTATCCTTAATGTTGATAGCAATGGTCTCGATTCGTATAAAATTAAGAAAAGAGCGATGCAGCAGCAGAAAGACAATATAAATAACTTAACAAACGACGTCAACCAGTTGAAAGATGAGATTACTGAAATCAAATCGCTTTTAATGCGTTTGCTAGATAAATAAGTATAATCTCGATTTTAACTCAGAATAGGAATTAAAAATATGGCACTATACTCTTCTGGAACATTACTTGCTAATGTAGAGTTAATAGATACTTTCAACACTTGGCGTGTTCGTACAAATCAAATTATTGCAGACGCTGCTAGTACTACCGGTAATAATACATTTACCGGTACGCAGACATATTCTGCAAATTTAATACCCAGTGCTAACGTTACCTATGACCTAGGTAGCGCTACAATGGCTTGGAAAGATCTTTATTTAAGTGGAAATACTATCTATCTCGGTGGTGCTACGATTACCTCAACCGGCAATACTGTAGATATTTCTGTTGGTGGTACTAGTGTAATTTCTGGTTCGGCGACACCCGGTGTTCCTACTCAGCTTTCAACGGTTACATCAAACACTATTACAGTAACAGGATCGTTCACAGCAGCTAATGCTAATTTTTCTGGTCCTATTACTGCGGCGTCTATTACAGCTAACTCATTTATTGGAGACGGTTCACAGTTAACAAATGCTGGATCTACAGTTGCTACTGGTACTAATAACGCAGATTTAAACGTTCCATTTACTGGTATTACTTCAGGTACAATGACATCAGCAAACGTTGATGTAAACTTTACATACAACCCTGCTACTGGTACTCTTACAGCTAATAATTTTGTTGGTGATGGTTCAGGTCTTACCAATGCAGGGGCGACAGTAGCAGCTAAATCTGATAATGTAGATTATAAAGTAACATTTACTAATCAGTTAAATGGTGCTCATGCAAATACATTTGTAAACACATCATTTACATTTAATCCATCTACAGGTGATGCAAGTGCAACAAACTTTAATTCAACATCAGATGCAGTTTGGAAAAAAGAGATAACCCCTATTGAAAACGCAAGTCAAATAATTTCAAAATTATCTGGTAAGGCATTTAACTGGGTACATACTGGTAAAAAATCCTATGGTGTTATTGCACAAGAAGTTGAATCAGTATTACCTGATGTTGTAGTTGAAAATACTGTCGGTAAGGCGGTAAATTATAACACTCTAATCGCTTTTTTAATTGAAAGTAATAAAGAATTACAGCAACGTATTCAAAACTTAGAAAATAATAAATAATATACGCTAATAGTTCTAGGAACGAAGATGGCAATTAAAATCTCAGGCAATACTGTCATTGATGACAGTAGAAATATCAGCGTAAATATATTTACAGCAAATAACTTTGTAGGAGATGGCTCCGGGTTGACCGGTCTTCCGTTGCCTGATGAAGTATTGAAGCCTACCAACACCAGCCCAACCGATGGTGCTACTGGTGAATATTTGAGACCTACATTGTGTGGATCTGATTACTATAGCCTCTACAGCAAGACCCACACATGTTCTTGTTTCGAGGTGTCGGAGTGCTCGGACTTTAGTGATTGTAATGTGTTTACCTGTGAGATCGCAGGTGCTTGTACGAGTCTAAGTGTACCATCCGGGTGTTTGTCGAACACGACACAGTATTTTTATAGGTTGAGATACGAAGATTCTGATGGGTGCTGTTCTAGTTTTTCTGATGCAACTTGTTTTACCACTGCGACTCCTCCATCAACATTTGGCGAGTCTACATTCGGTGGCTACTACATGGGTACCATTTGTGCTGCAGAATCCTGTTACTACATAATCATGGCTCCCAACGCGACTGGTTGTGCTGTCTGCCAATGGAAGACCGTTTCAACAGACTCTGGTGTCGGAAATGAGCGAAGTGATGGCTATGGCAATACATACGACCATCTGGCGGATGCCACTCATCCAGCCGGCAACTTCACTGCCACCAGAACAATTGGCGGATTCAGCGACTGGTACTTACCGGCCGCATGTGAGCTAAACCGATTATACGACAACCAGGCCAGTGCTCCAGCTGGGGAAGGGTTTGCTTCGGACCAATATTGGACTAGTACGGAGCCGGGCGCGGTCAGCAATGCGTGCTGGCGGAACTTTGGCAATGGTACCCTCGGCAGCACCGGTAAGACCAATACCTTGCGTGTTAGAGCTGTCAGGAGAGTACCATTTTAATATTTAATTATTTAATTATTTAAAAATGTCAAGATATAAACATTTACCGATCTATAAAGCAACGTATGATTTACTACTTCTAGTAACTAAATTGATCAAAAATTTTCCTAGAGACTACAAATATACCTTGGGATATTAAATATGAAACAAGTTGACATAAATCTGTAATTAGTATATAATTTAACTTTAGGTGAGGTGACTATGAACATTATTCAAGTATTTTCTACTCCGATCTGGAACTCAGAGTTCCCAGATTTCCAAAATCAAAAGCAAACGTTTCTTGACTGTGTAGCTGAACACAGAAAGAACAACCCAGAAGGTGCACCCCGTTCGAACGTTTCAGGCTATGAGAGCTCAATGAAACTAACGAACGAGCCTGCACTCGCCCCGTTGTTTGAGTTTGTTGCACAAATGGGAATGAAAGCAAACTTCGACAATCAGTTTGTTGATTGTGACGTGTATATTACATCTGCATGGGCGAACATCAACGACAGTCGGTGTGCTCACAATCACGAACACATTCACAGTGACACATACTCAGGTGTGTTCTATCTTCAAGTTCCGGAGAAAAGTGGAAAGATCTCATTCACCAATCCTGGTCTGAACAGATTATGGCAAGGAACAATGCTTAGTGAGACTAAGAATAAGTTTACTGCAGAGCATCTAAAGTTTGAACCTAAGGAAGGTCAAATCTATATTTGGCCATCGTATCTTCCTCACTCCGTCCTGCCAAACGACCACGACGAGGCTAGAATTGCAATTGCTTTCAACATTATCTGTATTCCAAAGGAAGACGTTCCCCATACAAAGTAGTTTTGTAATTCTGTGATTCCTAACATCATTCATCATATAGCACCAGAAGACGAATCAAAGTGGCATCCTATCTGGAAGCGATGCCGAGATTCATTTATCGAAAACTTTCCTAACCATGAATTCGTTCTGTGGAACGACCGTGAGGATATTGATAGACTAGTATACGATCATTACAAAGAGATGTGGAACCTATACGCAAACTTTCCACACCACATTATGAAGATCGACTTTGCAAGACTGTGTCTACTTCACAAGCACGGTGGTGTCTATGCAGATATGGATTACTACTGCTATAAAAACTTTGAAGACCATCTAACACACGACAATGTCTTTCTCGAGAATACGTCACTGTTCTACACGAGCGCTGAGTTTGAAAACTCATTGATGGCAAGTCAAAAGCAATCGGAGTTTATTGTCCATGTAATGAGAGCAGTCAAGCAAGGTTTTATACTCCATAGGAACAAACTTAACGTGGGTAGTGAAAGCTGGCGAACTCTTGAAAGTGGGTTTGCTATCAACAACATCACGGGGTCGGGATTACTATCTACTGCAATTAAATCGTTTGGACATCACTTCTCCGTTGGTCGGTTTCCTGCTAGTACATTCAACCACGATCCGATTGTGTACAATGAAGATCTGATAGGAAGACATTTACACAGCTCGTTGTGGGGTGATGACTACATCAATCATAGTAGCAGAGAATGCTTTATGATTAAAGATGGAAACATTTTGAATTGCACTCCAGAGTTTCTTGAGACGGAACCTACTGCTCGGAGATGGAAAGACTTTGACTTCTACAGGAATTACAATGATCCCAAAGATAATTCATCAGACTGCACCAACGAATAAAGATCACTGGCATCCACTGTGGCATAAGTGTACGGAGTCTTGGAACAATCAATATCCAGACTTCGAACATAGAATGTGGAATGATCAGGAGATTGATGATCTAGTCAAGAACCACTACCCAAAGTATTGGGAAATGTATAATGCGTTCCCAGCTCATATTATGAAGATTGACTTCGTTCGTTTCTGCTTTCTCCACAAGTATGGAGGCATTTACGCAGACATGGATATGTTCTGCTACAAGAACTTCTATGGGGAACTTGACAAAGACATATACCTGTTAGAAAACCCAATGGGTAATGATTCAATTGAAAACTCAATGATGGTGTCGGAGGTTGGACATCCGTTTTGGATTGAGTGTATGGATCTTTCATTAGAACGGTATGAATACACAAAACGCAAGGATTCAAACTTCCTGGATAATATTAAAGTTGTAAGCTCTGATAAGAAGTTCGGAAAGATACTAAGACCGTTTCTTGTATTTTTTATTACAGGAACTAATCTGATATCTACAGCGTTTCGTATGACGAGACACAACATCAGCACACTACCTGGAATATACTACAACAACAATGATATGTCATATCATCCCGATTACCGTACGAGACATATTCACACTGGCTTATGGGGTGAAGAGAACATTGAGATTACTGATGAACATAATGAACTAAGAAACGTGCCTATTGAATTGTTTGACTTCTACACTGATTATAGTCATGGCAACTATCTCAAAGAAAACAATTTTGATATCGATAAGAACGACTGCTATGCACAGCTGACCATTGACACCGAATATGAGTATAAGTAAGATTATCCATCACATAGCACCATCCGATCGGTCTAGGTGGCATCCTATGTGGGAGAGATGTTATCCATCGTGGCGAGAACAATATCCTGACTTCGAACACAAGTTGTGGAACGACCAAGAAGATATTGATCATCTAGTTGAGGAACACTATCCCGACTACTACGACACTTATATCAACTTTCCATTGCACATTATGAAAATCGACTTTGCTCGGTTTTGTATTCTCAATAAGTTTGGTGGCATCTATGCAGACATGGACGTATATTGCTATAAAAACTTCTACAATGAGCTGACAAACAAAGTATACGTTCAACAAGCACCATACGGGGATGTTCCTGTTGAAAATGCACTGATGGCATCTGAGCCTGGTAATGAATTCTGGTTGAAGTGTTTAGATAAATCGGTTGAGGTGTACAATGAGAAGGTCAAGCGAAGAGAAAACACACTCAGTTTAAAACACAGACTGGATCAGTTAATAATTACATCTGCTACAGGTCCTCATTTAGTATTTGAAGTGTTGAAAGAAAATCCAAACGGTGTTGATATCCTACCTGGTATTGTATATAATAACCATGGTTTAAGTTATCACCCTGAGTTTCGTACAAAGCACATGCTGACGGGGATGTGGGGAAAAGAAGCCTACAACAGTAAAGATACATATATACAAGAGTTGAGCAAATATTCAGACCTGACCGGTGTGACGATTGACACGTTTGACTTTTATAAAGACTATACGAACGGTGGGTACATTACAAAGTCCCACTTTGACTTGAACGAATACATTAAACAGAAACAGGTTGAATTTAATTATGACTAATACGACGTTTATTATCTCTGGTGGTGCAGGTAGAGTTGTGACTGCCATTCCTGCGTTAGAAAAGTATCACAGACTGAATCCAGACGATGACTTCAAGGTATTGGTTCATGGATGGCAGGATCTCTATTGGAGTCATCCAATTCTTCAAGACAGAACGTTTGCAGCCAATCAAAAAGGTCAGTTTGAAAGTTATATCAGAGACAGTCGTGTTGTAACTCCCGAGCCATACACACTCAATAGCTTCTTCACACAGAAAAAGAATCTTGTTGAGTCGTTCGATGAGATCATTAATGAGACAGACGATCACAGTGACCTTACACAAGAGAAATATCTCTATACCACTAAGATAGAAAAGCTCCGGGCTTGTGAATTGTTTGGTAACTTTATTAATCATACTAAGAAAAATAAGGTGATTGTGTTTCAGCCATTTGGTAGTGGTGCAGACATTATAAATGGGGATGTGGTGGATCGATCTAATCGCAGCATGACTCGTGAAAGCTACTATAAGATGGTTCAGGAGTTGGGTAAGTTTGCAACAGTCATATATGCAAGTCTGCCGCAGTTTCGCAATCCCAATGACAAAACTTCTATTACGTTTGATGAACACAAACCTTATCTTAGAGCACTGACAGCATTTATTGAGCAGTGTGACTATTATGTTGGTGTATGCTCCGTCGGTCAGCACGTTGCGAAGGCACTGAAGAAGCCTGGTAGTATTCTGATGGGTAGTACAGACGAAAGATCGTTTAGCTATCCAGATTACTTCTCTATTCTAAGAAAGGAAGGAAGAGAACCAGTATATTCACCGTGGAGATTGAGCGATGGAGACTGTGAGTTTGCAGATCGTTCGAATGAAGGTATCATGGACTTCACAGACGAAGAGCTGCAAGACATCTGTGATCATATTAAAGAAAGAGTCCTGGGAACACCTAACATGACCGTAGAGACGACTCCTGAAGAAACAGATTGTGGCGATAGCTGTGGGCGTATGAATTATGGTTGATGCATATGTTATTACTTTAGATACCCCCAAACACATCAAAATGGCCGACCGTGTAGTAGAAAGTTGTAGGGAGCACGGTATAAATTCATTTAAGTGGAAAGCGTTTAATGGGTTGGGTGATGTTATTAAAATTCCGGAACAACTTGTTAATCAGACACACATATCATTATTAAAAGTTAAAAATTTTAACCTCACTCTACCTGAAATAGCTTGTTTTTATTCTCATTATAGTTTATGGTGTCACTGTGTAAACATTGATAAACCAATAATTATCCTTGAACATGATGTGAGATTTGTAAAAAAATATAACAAACACACTTACTACAACGCCATTGTGTACTTGGGGCATCTGGATGAAAACATAGATCCGGATGTAGCTATTGTTAATTATGATTATAAATTTATAAGAGGTGCATATGCTTATTCAATTGACCCTGCTGTAGCTAAAAATTTAGTATCGCATGTGATAAAAGAAGGTTTATGTAGGCCCGTTGATGTAACTATGAGATCGGATTATTTTACTGTTATAAAAGACAACAACTATGCTGTTCACGTTGGTACAGAATCAACCATGCCAAACCGAGTCTTATATCAAGAGCCAACCAAAGATTAATTGTAGTGAAAGCTAGCTTTGATCGAGTGGAGAAACTTAAGGATTACAAACATGGTTAAACATATACCAGTTTCAATTGGTGAGCTTATTGATAAGATCACAATTTTAGAAATCAAACAACGAAACATTGCTAATCCCGAACAACTGGAAAACGTTGAGCGGGAGTTGAGTATGTTACTACCTCTTGATACCGAGAACATTATCGGTACAGATCTATGGTTAGAGTTGTCAACCGTAAATGAAAAGCTGTGGGAGGTAGAAGATGAGTTGAGAAAACTCGAGCAACAGAATGACTTCGGCGGACAGTTTGTGACCAATGCAAGGTCAGTATATAAGCTCAATGATCAAAGAGCTGCAATCAAACGACAAATAAATCTAAAGTATGGATCGAGTTTGATTGAAGAAAAACAATACGTACAGTATGCGTAGCTACACTATTGAAAACTTTCTGACAGAAGAACAAGAGCAAAAGATCGAGGATCTAACGATCGATCCTAACTTTCCATGGTTCTTTACTCCTGGTACTATTGTAGAGATCGAGGCTGGTGTAAAGTCTAATTCTGTTTACGAGAAAGGAATCAATCCTTTTCAGATGGTTCACAGTACGAATCTAAATGAATGTAGATTCATTGACGTCATCACACCAGTTCTAAACCAGCTTTCGGTTGAGTTTCAAAGCAACATTAGAATCATAAGATGTAAGTTCAACTTTCTTCCTAGAGGGGTGGACAGTACACACCATTACCCACACATCGATGATTCTGAAGATGGGGTTATGACTGCTGTGTATTATGTGAACGACAGTGATGGAGACACATACTTCTTCGATGAGGAACTAAATGTAACCAATACAATTGCGCCCAAGAAAGGTCGTATGGTTATCTTTGACTCAAACAAATTTCACAATAGTTCATCTCCAATAAATAGTGAGTACAGAATTGTAATGAACACAGTATTTAAGATACTAAGCGAGTGACGATGAAACAATATTATTTTATCTCCGGCCTTCCAAGATCAGGTTCAACCCTTCTCTCTGCTATTCTTAGACAGAACCCCGAGTTCTATGCAGACATTGCGTCTCCAGTATTCGGAATATTTGAATCTGTTATCAACTCGTTTACTGTAAGCGAGAACAGTCAGAATATTAACGAAGAGAAGAGAAAGGATAGTCTAAAAGGATTCATTGACGGATACTATACCAGTGTCGACAAACCAGTTGTGTTTGACAGCTCCAGATCATGGACGTCGAGAACTCCCCTGTTAAAAACGCTGTTTCCCGACACAAAGATAATTTGTTGTGTTAGAGACATTGGATGGGTTCTTGACAGCTTCGAAAGAATATCAAACCACAACTCACTGTATACCAACACATTTGTTGATGAGGAAGGAAGACCGTCTGTAGAAACAAGGTGTATGGCAATGATGGACCCCACGAAGGTGGGGCAGGTGTATAAGCCTCTGAAGTGGTTAGAGGAAGGATTAGCATGCAATCCAGACATGATTCATCTTGTGGAGTATGATAATCTTTGTAAAAATCCTGAACAAGTTATGAAGAAGGTTTATAACTTTATCGGAAAGGAATACTATTCCCACGACTTTGACAACGTTGAGTACAAGAATGAGTTGTTCGATCTTTCGTTTGGTATGAGAGATCTCCACACAGTACGAAAGAAAGTAGAGTATAAGCCTCGTAAAACAATCCTTCCTCAATCCGTGTGGGCAAAGTATAAAGATTTAGAATTTTGGCGGGAAAAATCCCAGGACAATTCACAACTAATATATGAGTAATTTAAAATAAAACGCTAAGCTGACATCTATTATAAATACTAGTAAGTAAAAACAAAGGATTGACTATGGCCTTACCTACTAGTAGAGAAAATTTTAAGCAATACTGTCTTCGTAACTTAGGTAAACCGGTTATTGAAATTAACGTAGATGATGATCAATTAGAAGATAGAATTGATGAAGCGCTTGAGTATTATCGTGATTATCATTTTGATGGTACGGAGCACGTTTATTATAAACATCAAGCAACATCTACAGACATAGCGAACGGTTATATTACAGTACCCGATGACATTTATGGTGTCACCGGGTGCTTTGTGTTGGGCGGAACTTATTCAGTAAATAATCTCTTTAACGTTCGATATCAAATTCATTTAAATGATCTTTACGATCTTTTACAGTCTTCTGTAGTTCCATATATTAACGCTATGACTCATGTTAACCTACTTGAAGAAGTGTTTGTAGGTAAGCAACCTGTAAGATATAATAGACATATTAACCGTGTTTATATTGATACTAGCTGGACAGATAAAATACCTGAAGGCTCATATATTATTTTAGATGCTTATCAAATACTAGACCCTGATGTATATACAGATGTATGGTCTGATCGCTGGTTACTAAGATACGGTACAGCTTTATTTAAACGTCAGTGGGGTGAAAACCTTAAAAAGTATGAAGGTATGCAATTACCCGGTGGTGTGACTTTTAACGGTCAAAAGATCTGGGAGGAGTCTATGGAAGAGATTCGTAACCTAGAGCAAGAAATGATCTCTAGTTACTCACTTCCAATTCACGATATGGTTGGATAACCAGTGGCTGTCAATTCGTATTTCACCAATTTCAGTTTTGCTTCAGAGCAAAACCTTATGGAGGATCTTGTTATAGAGTCCATCAAGATACATGGTATGGACGTTAAGTACATGCCACGGGAATTGGTGAATAAAGATAATCTTTTTGGTGAGGATACATTATCTAAGTTTGAAAGCGCTTATGATGTAGAAATGTATATTAAGAATGTTGAGGGCTTTGATGGTGAAGGTGATTTATTATCTCGTTTCGGTTTAGAGATTAGAGATAGTATGACACTTACTGTAGCTAAAAGTCGCTTTGAGGCTGAGGTTACAGGTCAGTCGCGACCTAATGAAGGAGATCTAATATATTTCCCTCTTAACGACAAATTATTTGAAATTAAGTTTGTTGAACATGAAGCAGTATTTTATCAGCATGGTAAGTTATATATTTACGATCTACGTGTTGAATTGTTTGATTACAGCTCTGAGATTATTAATACAGGTAATACAGAAATTGATGCTATTCAGACAACATACAGTCTTGATACATTAGGATATGAAATTCAACTAGAAGGTTCTACAGATATTCTTGTTGCTGAAGATGGTGGATCTGTATTGCAAGAGTACAGAATCGAAACAACAGATAGATCAGCTAATAATGAGTTCTTCCAGCAGAATGCTACAAACATTCTTGACTTTAGCGAGATTAACCCATTCTCAGAAATTGATAGGTATTAATAATGTTTGGTAGAACTTTTTATCACGGTACGTTAAGAAAATATGTTATCGTCTTCGGTAATATGTTTAACGGCATCTATGTACAACGTTTTGGTACAGATGGTACAAGATTACAAAATATTAAAGTACCAATTGCGTATGGTCCAAAAGAGAAGTGGTTAGTACGTATTAGCCAAGACCCTAATTTAGATCAAGAGGTTGCTGTATCTCTACCACGTATTGGTTTTGAGATGACCGGTGTTACATACGCTGCAAACAGAAAGTTGCCGTCTACTATTAAGCATTCTAAAATAGACGCTACAGATATTCGCAAATTAAAGACACAATACGTTCCCGTACCATACGATATTCAATTTCAAATGTCTGTGTTCGTACGTAACGCAGATGATGGTACGCAGATTCTAGAGCAAATCCTTCCATACTTTCAACCAGAATGGACAAACAATATTAAGTTAATTCCAGAAATGGATTTAACATATGATGTACCATGTATATTAAATGATGTGAGTGTGGAAGATACCTATGAAGGAGACTTTTCTACAAGAAGAGCTCTTATCTGGAATCTTAACTTCACAATGAAAGGTTTTATATTTGGACCTACTTCTACTACAGGTACTATTAGACGTAATGAGATTAAGTTCTTTGCAGATACAACAGCATCAACCGGTGCAGAACAGTTGTCTCAGCAGCCTGCATTAACTACAGATGGTAAACCTACAACAAATAATGCTATCTCGGTACCATTAGATCAAATTGAACCAGATGATGATTTTGGTATTTCATCAAACATTAGTGAGATTTAACAATGGCTGATAAAAGTGAATTTCAAAAAAATATGGAAACAATTTTTAATTTACCTGATACACCTCAAATATCAAACGAAGTTGAGGTAATTAAGCCAAAGGTGAGTGATAATAGAGATCATGATATCGAAAGTGATTATAAGTATGCTCGCGAGAATCTATATAATGCAATTGAGAGAGGTACAGACGCATTAGATGAACTTGTTGAGCTTGCAAAACAAAGTCAAAGTCCAAGAGCATTTGAGATTGTAGGTCAAATGATTAAGACATTAACTGATGCTAACAAAGACTTGTTAGAAGTACAGAAAAAAGTGAAAGACCTAAAACAAGAAGAGCAAAGAAAAGGCCCAAATAATGTAACTAATGCATTATTTGTCGGTAACACAGCTGAGCTGCAGAAAATGCTTAAAGGCACAAAAGATGTATGAATACAGAGCCCGCATCAACAGAGTAGTAGACGGAGATACTGTTGATGTAGATATTGAGCTTGGATTCGGTATTGTATTAACAGATGAAAGAGTACGTATCATGGGTATTGATACCCCTGAATTACGTACAAGGAATGAATTAGAGAAAGTTTTTGGATTAGCTGCTAAAGCAAGATTAAAAGAGCTGCTTGGTAAAACTGCTATTCTTAAAACACAGATTGATAAATCAGGTGAAGACCTTAAAGGCAAGTTTGGACGTATTCTTGGAGACTTCGTTGCTCCAGATGGTAGAATGGTCACAGATATCCTTATTGAAGAAGGTCACTGTGTTGCTTACTTTGGTGGAACCAAAGAAGAGATTCAAATCAAACACAAAGCAAATAGAAGTAAATTAATCCGTGAAGGTGTCGTTACAGTACCAGAGAAACTACAACATTTACTAGATGAGTAACTATTAGTTTTCTCTTTTACACCTACACGGTGATTATAATATGATATTGAGAAGAGTGCAACTACTTTATGCCAGAAATTTACTTAGGTAATCAGAATCTTAAAGCTGCCGGTGTAGAGGTAGAGTTTACCCTTGATAATGTCAAGGAGTATATGAAGTGTGCTCGTGATCCGATCTACTTTATTAAGAAACATTTACAGATTGTAAGTATCGACGAAGGTCTTATTCCGTTTGAACTCTGGTACTTCCAGGAAAAGATGGTTAAGACCTTCGAAGATAATCGCTTTAGTATTTGTAAACTACCTAGACAGGTAGGTAAAACGACAACAGTTGCTGCTTATATTACTTGGAAAGTATTATTCACCGAGCAGTATTCTGTCGCTATTCTTGCTAACAAGATGGCACAGGCTCGTGAAATTCTTGGCCGTATTCAGCTAATGTATGAGCATCTACCTAAATGGATGCAACAAGGTATTGTAGAGTGGAACAAAGGTAATATACGATTAGAGAATGGTTCTGAAATTCTCGCTTCAGCAACCTCATCAAGTGCTATTCGTGGTACATCTCAGAACTTAATCTATTTGGACGAATTTGCGTTCGTACCAAATAACATGCAAGAAGAATTTTTTACATCAGTATTCCCTACAATTTCTTCTGGTAAGTCTTCTAAAGTTCTTATTACATCTACTCCTAACGGTATGAACATGTTCTACAAGTTATGGGTAGATAGTGAAGAAGGACGTAATGATTATGAACGTGTTGAAATCCATTGGTCAGATGTACCAGGTAGAGATGAAAAATGGCGTGAAGAAACTATTCGTGCTACTTCTGAAGAACAATTTAGACAAGAGTTTGAAACAGAGTTCTTAGGTAGTACTAATACCCTTATTCACCCAACTGTATTAAAACGTCTCGTATTCCGTAAACCTCTATATACAAAGAACGGATTCGATTGTTATGATGAACCAAACCCAGATAGAAACTACGTTATTGTGGTTGATACATCAAG
>Ga0129342_1000597_pt1 | contig 15678 bp, 2 predicted proteins | sample CPBDNA_5_FD_94426 | JGI IMG/M metagenome (GOLD analysis project Ga0129342, IMG submission 94426) | Freshwater to marine salinity gradient microbial communities from Chesapeake Bay, USA - CPBay_Sum_15_0.2_DNA | ecosystem: Environmental > Aquatic > Marine > Coastal | place: USA: Chesapeake Bay...
ATTTCAAATTATATTAAAATGAACAACATAAATATCTTAGACATAAATGATACCATTACAAGCAATGACCTTAATATTTCAAATTATATTAACGAAAACAATAACACCATAATAGAAATAAATGAAACCATTACTAGTAATGACATAAATATTTCAAATTACATTAAAATAAATAACTTAACTATCTTAGACATAAATGAAACAATTTTAAGCAATGACCTTAATATTTCAAATTATATTAAGGAAAACAATAACGCCATAATAGAGATTAATGATACTATTACCAGTAATGACCTAAATATTTCAAATTACATTAAAGAAAACAATAACGCTATATTAGAAATAAATGATACTATTACAAGTAATGACTTAAACATATCAAATTACATTAACGAAAATAATAACACCATAATAGAGATAAATGATACTATTACCAGTAATGACATGAACATATCAAATTATGTTAATATATTAGATAGTAGAACATGCAATATAAGCTTATTAAATTCTAATTTATTAATTGATACAAGTGTTATAATAGATGGTAATTTAAGAGTTAACAATTTAGAAGTTTTAGGATCTCAAACAGTAATTGACACAGAAATATATCAAGCTGAAAATTTAGAAATAGTTAATTATAAAGGAGATGGACCTGCTTTAAAAATTACAAACGAATTTAGTAATAGTAATATCGTAGAAATTAATAATTATAATGATAGACAAATAATTATTGATGCAAATGGTAATATTGGTGTGGGTAAAAATCCTACAACAGAATTAGATGTAGATGGTAATGTTCAAATATCTCATAATTTAAATACAAGTAATATTGTAATTGAAAAAAATCTTTATATTGGCGATTTAGTATTGCAAGAAAAAGATAATACTTTAGAAATTAAAACAAATGATAATTACATAAATCTAAACATATCTAATCTAATATTACATGATAACAATAATATAAAATCATTAATATATATTGATAATAATAGTAATGTAATATTTGAAACATTAAATAGTGACGATTATAATATAACAACTACTAATATATTTAAAGGGAATTTACAAATTGACGGTGACTTAATAAATACGTCGGGTAGTTTTAATTTAAATAATATAAATTTAAATTCGCTTTCTTTTAGTGAATATATAAATGATATATCATCAAATGAATTAAATTTTTTAAAAAATACAACAGAAAACATAAACGATAATTTTATTAATACATCAAATTTAATAAAAAGTAACTTAGAATTATTAATTGAAAGTAATATATTATTAAGTAATAATTTTATTAATAAAATAAACAATTTAAGTAACTATATTGAAAATAACTCAAATTATTTTGAAATTAGTAATTTCATTATTAATGAGACAATAAATGGTTTAGAAAGGTCTCTTAATAATACTATAAACCAATGCAATATTATTGTAAACAATATTATATCTGAATCTAATGTAAATTTACAAGAAGATTTAAATACATTAGAAACAAATTTACAATTGGTTATATCTAATTCTAATTTAAATTTACAAGAAGATTTAACTACACTTGAATCTAATTTACAATTGGTTATATCTCAATCTAATTTAAATTTACAAGAAGATTTAACTACACTAGAATCTAATTTACAAGTGGTCATATCTAATTCTAATTTAAATTTACAAGAAGACTTAACTACACTAGAATCTAATTTACAAACGGTTATATCTAATTCTAATTTAAATTTAGAGTCATATTTACAAACGGTTATATCTCAATCTAATTTAAATTTACAAGAAGACTTAACTACACTAGAATCTAATTTACAATCGGTTATATCTAATTCTAATTTAAATTTACAAGAAGACTTAACTACAGTAGAATCTAATTTACAATTGGTTATATCTAATTCTAATTTAAATTTACAAGAAGATTTAACTACACTAGAATCTAATTTACAATTGGTTATATCTAATTCTAATTTAAATTTACAAGAAGATTTAACTACACTAGAAACAAATTTACAAACGGTTATATCCAATTCTAATTTAAATTTACAAGATGATTTAAGCACACTAGAAACAAATTTACAATTAGTTATATCTGAATCTAATTTAAATTTATCGAGAAATATTAATAATTTACAAATAAATTTAGACACAAGTAATCAAAATATTAGCAACTATTTAAACTACTTAAATAACAAAACATCAAATATAGAAATAATTTCTAGTGACCATTATAAATTTAATTCAGATATTACCATAGATGGATCATTAATAGTAAGTAATTTAAATGTTATTGGAGAAGTAACAGAAATAAATACCGAAACTTATAAGGCAGAAAACATATTAATTAATAATGATGAAGGAACAGAAACATCATTACAAATTAGTCATAACAATACAAATAATATAATTGAAATAGATAACTATGGTGATAGAAAATTAACATTAACACAAGATGGAACATTAACAGTTAAAAATAATCTAAATTTTCAAGGTAATATTAATAATATATCAAGTAATAAACTAAATTTTATTAATAATCTATCTGGTGATGTACAAAATCAAATAGATAATTTAAATAATAGCAACTTATTGTTATTAGATATAATAGAGGCTTCTAATAATAATTTAAATAATGTTATAATTAGTTGTAATCTAAATTTAATAGCATTAGATAATAAATTACTTGGTATTATTGAAAGCAGTAATAATAATATTATATTAGAACTTAATGATTTAGACGATGTATTAAATGATAGTATAAATAATTTACAAATAAATTTAGACACAAGTAATCAAAATATTAGCAATTATTTAAATTACTTAAATAACAAAACATCAAATATCCAGATTATTTCCAGTGACCATTATAAATTTAATTCAGATATTACCATAGATGGAACATTAATAGTAAGTAATTTAAATGTTATTGGAGAAATAACCGAAATAAATACCGAAACTTATAAGGCAGAGAACATATTTATTAATAATGATCAAGGAACAGAAACATCATTGCAAATTAGTCATAATAATACAAATAATATAATCGAAATAGATAACTATGGAGATAGAAAATTAACATTAACACAAGATGGGTCCTTAACAATTAAAAATAATCTAAATTTCCAAGGTAATATTAATAATATATCACATATCGAATTAAGTAATCTTGAAAATTTAGATTTAAATATTAAAAATAAATTTAATAGTATTGATAATTCTAATTATTCAAATTATCTTAAAATTCAAAATTTAGAATCAAGCAATATTAGTGTAAACGATAGCATCACTGATATAAATGATAAATTAAGTATAATTGAAAATAGTTGCAATTTAAATGTTATTAATAATAATATTTATGACACCGTTTTACCATTAGTATTAGAAGATACATCTGGATTAATATGGGATGCTACAGAAAATAAAATTGTAAATACAATAACACAATATAGTGATAGTAATGTTGAAAATATATTATTAAATAGTAATTATTTTAATATTAATAATATACCATTAGATAATGAAACAATACATATTAATAATAATAAAATTGAAGTAATAAAAGATAATTTATTAAGTGTTGATAATTCGGGTAAAAATATTATAATAACAAGTGAAGAAAATTTTAAAAAAATAAATGTTGGTGCCGAGCATACAAATTATTATAACTATTATGCTGTTGAATATAATTATACAGGCAATACTCAAGATTTTTTTGTTCCGTCAAATGTTGACGAAGTTGTTGCATATGTATGGGGTGCAGGTGGTGGAGGTGGTGGTTATGAAAATGGAGGGTGTGGTGGTTCAGGGGGGTATTCGTCTGCTATTATAAATGTGGAAAATGTAAATAGATTGTATATTCATGTTGGAGGAGGAGGCAAAGGTAATATTTATTCAGAACAAGTAGCAGAAGGATATCAATTTGGAGGAATTGGTGGAAAAGGTGGTGGAAGTGGTGGAGGAAAATCTGGTATTTATATTAATAGTTTTTCCAATGGCAATGAAATATTAATTGCAGGAGGTGGTGGAGGTGGTGGTGGTACAAATGTTATAGGTGGTTATTGTAATGGTGGTGGAGGAGGTGGTCTAAAAGGAAATAATGGTAGTGTAGAAGGTGTTTTATATGGTACTAATGATTTACAAATAAGTATGGGTAAAGGCGGTACACAACTAAAAGGAGGTGATGGAGGAGGTGGTGATGTTGCAGGTAGTGATGGTGAAAGAGGTCAAGGAGGAGATGCTATAATTGAAGAAGAATCTGGTAAAATAAGTCAAGGTGGAGGAGGTGCTGGTTATTGGGGTGGAGGAAGTGGTGGTGTAGTATATAGTAATGGCGTAGGACCAGGTGGTGGAGGTAGTGGTTATTATGATACAAAATATACAAAAAATGCTGTATTACTTTCTTCCGAAACTGTGTTGGCTAATGATATTCCTATAAGTCCGCCTAAAATAGAAAATCCATATTATCATACTAATATTGGTAAAGGAGGTATTAATAGAGGTGGAAATGGTGGTAATGGATTTGTAGTAATAATATATAAAGAAAGAAATTATTCATCAGAATCACAAGAAACTGAATATAAATTGCCTTATGCTGATTTAGAAATACCATTTAATACTTTTAAAAGTTTCTTTTCAGGTACTTTAAAATTTGAAAATAATAATTGGATTGCTACAAATGAATATGATATAAGATTAGAAACTATTGAAAAGGAATTATTTGAAATAAGTTTTGACGAGTTTCTATTATTTAGAAGTAATATTAATATTAATAATGAAATATTATCAAATATTACATCTAAATACACATTAACTTCAAATCAAGTAGAAGAAAATACTGAAGAAATAAACAATATTAAACCTAAAATTGAATTAATAGAAAATAATATAGATACAATAGAAAGATATGTTATAAATAGCAGAAGTTTGATACTAACATTAGATAATAAAGTTATCAATACAGCATCAAATTTAAGTAACTATATAACTAATATAGAAAGTGTTATTGAAGATTTAAATGGAGATGTTATAGTTAATAAAACTGAACTTATAAGATTAGATGATAAAATAGATGATTTAGATAATAAATTATTAACAAATTTTAATTCAAATATAAAATATACAGATGAAACCTCGAATATAATCACTTCAAATATATTAAAAATAATTGAAGATAATGTAATAGATGCCGGAGAACAAAACACAAATATATCAAATTATATTTTCAATGTTAGTAATAATTTAATAAGTCAAATCGCTACAAATTATTTATTTGATTTAAGACGCTCTAATATGATGATAACTTCTAATATTATAATAACAACTTATATTAACAATACATCTAACGATATTTTAGATTTGGTAAATCATAATAACGATACTGTTATAGAGTATATTGATAACATAGATACATATTTAAGTGATAAAATTAATATTTCATCAAATGAACTAATAGATTATATTAGTAATTTAAATTTAGTAAATTTTAATACAGCATCAAATTTAACAAATTCTAATATTAATTTATTATCAAATAATCTAATTAATTATGTAAATCAAAAAGAAACAGATATAAATACAATAATAACTGAAACTTCAAATCAGTTAATAGATTATATTAATTTATACGACATATTAACAAATAGTGATTTAAATTCTAATATTTCAAAACTATATAATGCTTCAAACGAGTTAAATTTAAAATTAACAGAATCTTCAAATCAATTAATAGATTATATAAATTTATATGATGTAATAACAAACCAAGATAATAATAGTAATATAACAAAACTATATGAAGCTTCAAACGAATTAGAAATAAAAATAAAAGAGTCTTCAAATCAATTAATAAATTATATAAATTTTATTGACGAGACTAGTAATTTTCATGATATTAAAATTGCTTCTAACAATTTAATTAATTATGTAAATCAAAAAGAAACAGATATAAATACTAAAATAACTGAAACTTCAAACCAGTTAATAGATTATATTAATTTATATGACATATTAACAAATAATGATTTAAATTCTAATATTTCAAAACTATATAATGCTTCAAACGAGTTAAATTTAAAATTAACAGAATCTTCAAATCAATTGATTGATTATATAAATTTATATGATATGATTACAAACCAAGATAATAATAGCAATATTACAAAACTATACGATGCTTCAAATGAATTGGAAATAAAAATAAAAGAGTCATCTAATCAATTAATAAATTATATAAATTTTATTGACGAGACAAGTAATTTTCATGATATTAAAATTGCTTCAAACAATTTAATTAATTATGTAAATCAAAAAGAAACAGTCTTAAATACTAAAATAACTGAAACTTCAAATAATTTAATTTCTACTATTGACACAACTTCAAATAATTTAATTTCTACTATTAACACAACTTCAAATAATTTAATTTCTACTATTGATACAACTTCTAATAATTTGATTTTAACTATTGACACCGCTTCAAATAATTTAATTTCTAGTATTGATACAACTTCAAATAATTTATTAAATATAATAGACTTAACATGTAATTTTATAATAGAAAATGGAAAAGAAGAAAATATAAAACTTCAAATATTACTATTACAAGAATATTATATAGCAAATGGTATATTATCAAATAATTTAGTTAATAATGATATTAATATATCAAACAATTTAATTAGATATATTAAACAAGAAGATACAAATATTAAATATCAATTAAATAATAACTCTAATAATTTAGTTGCATTTAATAATTTAATTAAAGAAGAATTATTAACTAAAATTTCTTTAGAAAATAGTATTCTATCTAATCAGTTTGATTCTAAATTAACAGATACATCAAATCAATTAATAGAATATATTAATTTATATGATATATTAACAAATGAATCAAATAATAGTAATATTAGAAAATTATATGAGGCATCCAATGAGTTAAATATAAAAATTGTAGAGTCTTCTAATCAATTAATAAATTATATTAATATATATGATTATATTACAAATCAAGATAATGATAGTAATATCATAAAACTATATGAAGTCGCAGATGAACTAAATTTAAAAATACAAAATTCGTCAAATCAATTAATAAGTTATATAAATTATATTGATGAAACAAGTAATTTCCATGATATAAAAGTTGCTTCTAATCAAATTATTAATTATATAAATAATACTTCAAATAATTTAATTACAAACTTAGAAGAAACTTCAAATAATTTAATTACCAATTTAGATATAACTTCAAACAATTTAATTATTAACTTAGATTTATTATCTATAGACCAGAAATTAACTTCTAATAAATTACAATCTGAAATTATAGATAATAGTAATAATATTGTATTATTGCAAAATACAACAAATGTATTAGATGAAAAAATAACAAATGAATCATCCAATATTTCAAATTATATTGATATTAAAAGTGTAGATACTTATAGCTCCATTGTTAGTTATATTAATAATTTAGATTTGGAAGTAAATATTGATGAAATGGTAATAAATAATATTAATAATAATATTTCTTCTACATCAAATGATTTAATTAATTATGTAAATTATAGAGATAATTTAGTAATACAATCAGTTAGTTCAAGTTTATCATTTATTAATACAAAAATTACAATTAATAAAAATGATGCTACTAGACTAATTAACGAAGTTGATGATAAGGTAGATTCTAATATAGAAGCTATAAATAATGTAGCAAGTGATATAGAAGAAACAAGATCTATATTAAATGGTAAAATAAATACAGATTTTTTAACATTATCAAATAATTTAATTAATTACGTAAATAATTACGATATTTTAGAAATAAACAACGATTTTTCAAACATTATAATTAACAGAATAATAGAAACATCAAACAATCTAATTACTTATATAAATGATTACAATATTATTGAAAATATAGATGATGCAATTATTAACGGTTTAGACGATAAAATTGATACAACATCTAATAATTTAATTTCTTATATTAATAACTATGATTTGGTAGGAAATATAGATAGTTTATTAGCAACACAATTAAATAATGCAATTAACTATACTTCAAATGATTTGGCTACTTATATTAATAGTTTTAATTTAAATAATTATATTACGAGTAATGAAGTATCAAATCTTTCTAATAACTTAATATTATCTTTAAATAATCTATCAAATAACATATATTCTAATATTAATATATTAAATGAAACTGATACTATTATTTTAGATAAAGTTAATGAAAATAATACATCAATTATAAATAAACTTAATTTAACATCAAACAATTTAATAGATTATATTAACAACATTGATATATCAGATAAATTAGAAATTACTTCAAATAGTTTAATTAATAATTTAAAAGACACTTCTAATAATTTAATTAACTATGTTAATAATTATGATATATTGGAATTTTTAGATGATGAAATATTAAATAACGTTGATAACAAAATAGAAGTATCATCAAATAATTTAATTCAATATTTAAATAATCAATTAATTATATCTTCAAATAGTTTAGTTCAATATATTAATAATTTTGATATTTTAGGAAATATTAATAGCATTATATTAAGTGATGTACAAGATTTAATTAATATTAATTCAAATAATTTAATAGAATATATTAATAATCTTGATATTGATATAAACGATGATAGTAATATTCAAAATTTATATTTAGCATCAAATCTATTAAATAATAAAATAATTTCAACATCTAATATATTTGTTAATAAAACAGATAGTTTAGATTATAAAATAGAAAGTAATTTTATACTATTACAAGATGATATAACGTCTAATTTCAACTATTTAAATGAAACTATCAGTAAAACATCAAATAGTTTATTAAATTATGTTAATAATTATGAAATAAATATTAACGAAACAACATCAAATGAACTTATATCTAGAATTAATGTAACTTCAAATAATATAAATAATGATATTACAAATGTATCTAATAATTTAATTAGTTATATAAATAATTATGATTTAATATTAAATATTGAGGATGCTGTATCAAATGAAATATTAAATACTATTAAAATAACATCAAATAAATTAATCGAATACGTTAATAGTTATGAGTATAATATAGACAATGATGTAAATATTTTAAATTTATATGAAAATAATGATATAATAAACAATAAAATAACTATAACTTCAAACGATATAATAAATTATATAAATAATTTAGACTTGGTTGATACCATTGATAGTTTGGTTGTTGATGAACTTAATAATAGAATAACAACTACTTCAAATAATATCATATCAAATATTAACATATTAAAATTAGATTTAATAAACATAGATGATAATAGGTTAACAGATTCAAATAATTTAATTAGTTATATTAATTTTAATTCAAATATATTATATGAAAAAATAATTGAAGAAAAAACAAATACTATTACTGCTATTGATAATGCATCAAATTTATTAAATAATACTATTATATCTAGTTCAAATAATGTTATTAACTATATTAATAATTATTACAAAATACAAGATAATAGTAATGAAATTGTCAAATTATATACTGCAAGTAATTATTTATATAATCAAATTGGCGAAACATCTAATAATTTAATAAGTTATGTTAATAATCTAGATTTAATTGCTAATTTAGATGATACAATTATAAATGAATTAAATTCAAGAATAGAAAATACATCAAATAGTGTAATTGATTATATAAACAATTATGATTTAATAGGTAATATTGATAGTTTAGTTGTTAATCAGTTAAATGATAAAATAGTAGATTCTTCGAATAATTTAATTAGTTATATAAATAATATAGACTTTTTAGAAAATATTCATGAAGATGAAAATATTATCGAATTAAATCAAAAATATAATGAAAATAGTAATAGTATTGTAACAACTTCAAATATTATTTCAAGCAATATAATTAAATTAAATAATATTTTTGATAGTAATATAGACATAATAAATTCAAATTATTATGATTTGGAAAATTATATTAATGAAACATCAAATAGTCTATATCTTTATTTAAGTAATTTTAATATATATCTTGGGGCACCAGTAATGTCAAATGAATTAGTTAATCAAATAGTAAATAGCTCAAATGATTTAATAAATTATTTAAATAATTATCAATTTTTAGTAAATATTGATGATATTGCTATAGCAGAATTAGAAGATAAAATAATAGAGCATTCAAATTATCTTATAAATTATGTTAATAATTACGAAGTTAATATAGATAATAATCATAATATATTAACATTGTACGAATCCCGAGACCAAATATTAAATATAGTTGAAAATAATTCAAATAGCTTAATAAGTTATGTAAATAATCATGATTTTAATTTAAATGTTGATAATATCTTATCAAACTTGGTAGTAGATAGAATAGCAATAACTTCAAATAGTTTCATAGAACATATAAATAGTAATAATTTGGCTAATCAATTAATATTTGATATTATAAATAGTAACTTTGACACATTATACAATAGTTCAAACGAGTTAGAAAATAAAATAAATGAAAATAAAAATCTTATTGATACTAATTATGAAATTTTAGATGATAAAATATATGATGTTGATTTATATCATAAAACTAGAAATTATATTTTACAACTTAGTTATATTAGTTCAATACAACAAACATCTAATGAATTAATAAATTATATTAATAACATAGATTTAGTTGAGAATATAGATAGTATATTAGTAAATGAATTAAATAATAATATTATAGAATCTTCAAATAACTTAATTAACTATGTTAATAATCAAGAATTTAATACAAATATAGATAATGATTCAAATATATTAAATTTATATGAAAATTATGATTTATTAAATAATAAAATTTCAATAACTTCAAATAATCTTATAAATTACATTAATAATTATGATTTAATTTTAAATATAACTGATGAATTTTCTAATTTAATGATAAATAAAATAGAAAGCACTTCAAATTTACTAAATAGCAATATCGAATTAATATCTGAAAATCTTGTGAATGTTTCAAATAATTTAAATAATAATATAATATCAACATCAAATAATATAATAGATATAATTAATAATTTAAATTTTTTAACTGATTTAGAAAATGATTCTAATATTATTAATTTATACGAATCATCTAACATTTTATTAAATAAAATTAATGAAAATTCAAATAATATAGTTATAACAAGTAATAATTTAATTAATTATATTAACGATAATAGCAATATAATAATAAATAATATTGATAATATTTCAAATATTTTTGAAGAAAATTTAGAAACAACAAGTAATAATCTAATTAATTATATTAAAAATTATGATTTAATATTAAATATAGACAACGTTGTATCAAACGAATTAATAACATATGTAAATGTATCATCAAATAATATTATTAATTATATTAATAATTTTGATTTAATTGGTAATATAGATGAAACAATACTAAATAATATTGATGATAGAATCGAATTATCATCTAATAATTTAATAAATTATGTTAATTCACATGATACTATTAAATTTAATTCAAATAATATTATTAGTCTTTATACTATAACAGAAAGTTTAAATAATAAAATTAGTGAAAACTCAAATAGTTTAATTAATTTTGTTAACACATATGATGTAATTAATGAAAATTCGAATAATATTGTAACACTTTATACTGTAACAGAAAGTTTAAATAATAAAATTACTGAAAATTCGAATAGTTTAATTAATTTTGTTAACACATATGATGTAATTAATGAAAATTCAAATAATATTATTAGTCTTTATACTATAACAGAAAGTTTAAATAATAAAATAACTGAAAATTCAAATAGTTTAATTAGTTTCGTTAACACATATGAAGTAATATCGAATAATACAAGCAATATCGATAATTTATTTATAGGAAGTAATAATTTAAATATTAAAATAGACAGTATATCAAATTATGTAATTAATTATATACATGATTATGACTTATTAGTGAATATAGAAGACGAAGTTTCAAATATATTAATAAATAAAATAGATAATACATCAAATAATTTAATTAATTATATACATAATTATGATGTGATTTTAAATATCGATAATGAGGTTTCAAACATGTTTGAAACAAAAATTGAAACCACTTCAAATAATATTATGTCATATATAAATAATTTAGATTTAATTGCTAATATTGATGATTTAGTAATACAACAAATAAATAGTAAAATTGATACAACAAGTAATATTATAATAGATAAAATAGAAGCATTGGATTATATTACGAATATTGATAACGATAGTAATATTATAAGATTAAATAATAACTCTAATTTAGTTAATATTAAAATAGAAGAAAATATAAATAAAATTAGTATTTTAGAAAATAATATAACTGATATATTTAATTCAAATTTAAATATATCAAATTTATTAAGTATTAATTTAGCACATATAGATTTAGACATAGTCAGTCAAGGTAAAAATAATAAATATATTCACAGTAATTTATATGATAGTGATTTAGAAATTAGCGGAACTCTTAAAACTCATAATACAATATTAAAAAATAATGCAACAATTATTAACGAATCTGTATTTAACTCAGATTGTATTAATATTATAAATTATGGGATAAATGATGCTATTCATATTCAACAAATTGGTGACGGTGATGTAATTAAAATATTAAATAATTATGATAATATGTTAGTCATTAATAACAAAGGATTTATTGGTAATAAAGTTAATATAGAGAAAAATATAGATATTGATGGGGAAATAAGAGCAACACAATTAATTGGTAATGGTGAAAATATAAATAACATCAATTTAAATGACAAAACAACATCAGATTTAATAGAGGGATCTAACTTGTATTATACTGAAGAAAGATTATACAATTTTTATAAAAACTCTAATTTATTATTATCAAATGTACAATTTACAGAAATATTAGAAAATGTAAACAAAATTAAAAACGTTATGGGATTACATCATTTAGATAGAGTTGAGCAAGGTACAAGCAATAAATATATTGTAAATAATATATATAATGATGATTTAGTTGTATTAGGTAAATTACAAGCAAAAAGTATAGATATATTAGAATTTGATACTGAATATTATACTGATTTATATTATAGTAATTTATTTGTAAATCCTTTCAGTGATGAAAAAGATACTTATCAAAATATATCAAATATTTTAAGAAATGTAATTATTGATGACCCAACAATAGGTAAAAATTCTAACTTAGAAATTAAAATAGACGAATTAATAAATACAGCTACAATACAATATATAAATGATATTAATAAATTATTAAACGACAAAATAAATAATTTAACTTTAGATGATATTCAACAAGGTAATATAAACAAATATATAATTAGTAATATTTATAATGAAAATCTAGTAATAAATGGTAATGTTATAACAAAAGATATTGATATTAATATTGAAAAAGAAAAACAAGATTATTATAATAATATGTATAATTATGGTTTATCAAATGCATTTTCCGGAAACAATGAATATTTGGAAAACAGAATAAATAGTATTGTAAATAATAATTTATCTAATTGGTTAATAAATATAGATAATCATGTTGATAATAAAATAAAAACTATTTCCTTAGATAATGTAATACAAGGTGAAAAAAACAAATATATAGTTAAAGATATTTATAATGGTAATTTAATAGTAAATGGTAACATAATATCTAAAGATTTAGACATTAATATAGATGATAATATGAGTAGATTATATAGTAATTTATATATAGATGAAATAACAAACCATAATATAGCAGAAAGTGATTATTTAAATAACCGAATAAATGAAGGTGTCGAAAGAATAATGTCAAATTATCTAATTAATTTTGAAAATAATTTGTTATTAAATAATAATAGTTTATCAAATTATATTATAAATATTAATAGTTCAACTTTAAACAAAATAGAAAATCTAACATTGGATAATATATACCAAGGTGAAAAAAATAAATATATTATAGATGGTATATTTAATAATAGTTTAGTTGTTAATGGTAATTTAATAACAAAAGATATTGACATAAATATCGAAAAAGAAAAATCTGATTATTATGATAATACATATAACTCTTCTAAATTAACTTCGAATGTTGATAATAATAAATCATTAACACTTAATGATAGTTATTTAAGATTATCAAAATATGTAACAAATGAAAACACATTAATTAATAATAATATAAATGATATATATAATATATTAAATCAATATCACAATGATATTATATTTTCAAATATGCATATTAATACAATTAATAATTTAAATGAAAAAATAGATAATTTAATAGAAAAATATACATCAGTAGAAAGAATTTTAACTAATTTAGGGTTTAATATCTAGTTTATTTTTAATAATTTCAGATTTAATTTTTTGCATATAAAGAATATCGTCCATTTTTTCTTCAATTGAATGATCAATCCATTCAATTAAACTTAAATCATCTCTATCCATATTTTTATTATATTTTTTGAATCCAATTTCTGCCCGATTAGTAAAATTTAAAATTACAGTTTTAACAATGCTATCTAATTTATCGATACGATCTGCAAGTGTATTATTATCCATTTTAATTTAATAGTAATATAAAAATAATATTATCATTTTTTTTAAATAATTTTAAAAAATTTATTTCTTTTGAGCTCTCCACATTTTAGCAATTTCCTTCATACAATCGGTTGCTTTCCATTTAGGATTTTTTTTAGCAACAGACGCAAAATGTTTTTTTACAAATTTAGCATAAGGACCTGCTTTTCTAGCTTTTTTAACCTTCTTTTTCTTAGCACCACCTTCTTGTGTGAGTGCGGGTGCGGGTGCTTGAGTAGGTACTGCTTCGGCGGAATACAATGGTGCGCCAATATCTTCAGGATATTTTGCTTGTTCGCAAGTAGATCCTCCTCCAGATTTTTTACCTTTGTTAACATTACGTTTTTTCGCTTTTTTCGCTTTTCCTTTACCACCATCTAATCTAGTACTACAACCAGTACCTCCACTTAACATCTTTCTACCTATTAAAATAAAATAAAATATTTTATTTTCATAAAAATTATTTATTATATTGTTATATTTATATAGAGAGATTAATATTATAAACATAATGGAAAATGAATATACATTAATATTGATATTAATAATTGCTATATTTACCGTACTAATATACTATAAGTATATTGATAGTAAAAAACGAGACGAATTATTGAATAAAGAAGAGTTTTATAATACTTTACTAATAGATGTTATTCCGGAAGAACCTGAAATAATTGAAACATGTACTAAATCTACGTGTGATTCTATCGACCCTGTAAGTGACCCTAAATATAATATGCATCAAATAATTAAACAATCTATATTACTTGAAGAGCATTTATCTAACAAAAATAAAAGATGTAGAGATTGTATTACAAAACACTTTTCACACATAATAGGATTGGCGGAAGAAGCGGTTATGTTGGCATGTTCTGATGTTAGTAATTATCCTTATATGGGGGAATGCCCTGATTTTTATAATAAATTATTTAAAACATGGTTAAACGATACAACTACATCTTTAGAAATTTGTAAAGAACTAAGAATAATGCGCAAAAAATTAATCGCTACTTACTTTTTTGACGAAAGATATGGATTACAAAAAAC
>Ga0129342_1000601_pt1 | contig 15644 bp, 19 predicted proteins | sample CPBDNA_5_FD_94426 | JGI IMG/M metagenome (GOLD analysis project Ga0129342, IMG submission 94426) | Freshwater to marine salinity gradient microbial communities from Chesapeake Bay, USA - CPBay_Sum_15_0.2_DNA | ecosystem: Environmental > Aquatic > Marine > Coastal | place: USA: Chesapeake Bay...
ACGATGATCTAGAAAATAACAGTCAATTCCCCCACGCAAGACAGAATTTTAATGTTGGGTTTGTAAATAGAATAGTTGCTCATAAGCCAAATCGACTCATAATATATCCACACTCAGCCACTCATGGTCTACTCCGAGTCCTTGAAAAAACTAAAGAATGCGCCTTTAGATATGCGTTCAGAATAAAGATTAATTAAACATTGACACAAAACATATTTCGTGTTTAAATACTCGTACGTTCGTTGATGGGTAGACAATACCTGGATGAGACGCGAGTGCGAATCTCGCCACCTCCACCAACTTATAACACAACACTAGGATTGTGCTATGAGGGGGTGAATAGAATCGATCAACAGTTAAAACTATCAGGAGAGCGTCCAGTAGACACGAGGTTACGTTCAAAACAATAAATGCTACTAAAAAAGCATTGGGATTTGCTGACCTAACAGTTGGTCAATCTCAACTAAGATTAGCGGCTTAATAGCCAACAATCTTGCGGGTTTGGGGACACCTGGGAACAGAAGTTCCCCCAACATAATACGATCGTATAACTTATAATGTCGTATATTCATTTGTCATCCTAACCTTAAATATTTCATATTAAACAGGGGTGTGAATGAAAAAACGTAGACTACCAAAGCACAAACAGGTTTGGATGAAAATAAGGAAAAAGGCTCCCAAAGTTCCTGACATAACCTGCCCGGTCATTGATGATGTGATCGACAAGATAACCAAAATCAAAGAACTGGAAAAAATAATATCTCCCGCTCAATTAAAAACATTGAAAAAGAAGATGGAAAGACTACGAACAATGAACGAGCAATTGAGAGAAAGCGGACAGTACTGGCATGACGAATGTCAAAAATTAGTGGACGACGTTTTCAAACACGGAAAATATAAATTTTAATTTATTTTTACAACAGCAGTAGGAAAGTTATCTGCATATAGCAAGGTCACTTTGTTTGTGAATTTCATTTGTAGTAGATCTGATGCAAATATCCAACCCGTTCTTTTTGCCACCTGTAATGCTTTCTTACAAAAAGATACATTATGAAGGTTGCTTTTTTTATTCACATATAAATTTAAATTTTCAGGATCAAGTTTTGAAACGGGTATCCTTGCCAGAGTCCAAAAATTCATCCAATTGTTACCTTCTTTGACTATCAAGTGATCAAATTTATCTCCAACCATTTGATGTATCATTTTTTTCATCATTGTTGCGTTCGCTACATCTAAAGGATCTATAGTTTCTGTGTCAATAAAAGGCAACATTGACATCAATTCAAAATCAGAAATTGGAGTGAATTCGTTGCCTATGTCTTTATTATCATACCCTCTTTGTTTTGGTTGAAAAAGTGTTATGATTCCCCAGTCGTTGTCCCATTCCAAATCCCAATCTATGCCGTTTACAGTTTTTGTATAATAATTTTTATCGATAGGTATGCGTTTTCCGATACGTCTGACCCATTCCCATTTATGAAATAAAACAGAATTTCCTTCGTGGCCGATTAGTACGGGTCTATCTTTGAACTGTTCGGCGACCTCATAAGATTGATAATTAAAAAATGGTTCTGGATCTCTATTGTTCGCCCATTTGATCAGCGTGTCCTCGTTCATTTTTAATTCGGTGACTTTTTTAAAACCAAGTGTTTTTTCAAAACTCAGGTCAAGATTGTGGTCATATTTAAGAATTGTACCTTCACTGAGAACAAGTGACTTATTGGGATTACGCTTATTATAATCCCTATTGGGATTATGCTTATTCTCATGATGATTTTTATATTCTAAAGTTGGATTGCTAAGACGGTCTTTCCAATATGTCTCGATGTAAGGATTTTTATTCCACAAAGGCAAAAATATTTTTCCATCAACCAATATTGGTTCATAGTCAGGCTCCTGATTATTCACGTATACGAGTTCTGTTTTACCTAGAGCGTTGTATTTGTGCAAATAAGCCATTAATAGTATCGAGTCTATGCCTTGGCTGTACATTAAAACTATGTCATCATGCGAATCAATAAAGTCTTTTATTTTTTTATCAAGTTTTTCTACTGCAAATTTCTCAAATTCTTCGTATGGTATCGTGTTTCGAGGTAGGTCTCTAACTTCAATCAACCCCTCACTGTTCAATTGAAAATTTTGATAAAATGTGCTAGATTCCCACCCATGGAATATGGTTTCTTTGATGTCGTATTTGTTAGTGAACGGATAACATTGAAAATTTACTCTACCTTTAGTCTTGACAGTGGTATTTGTATCTTGCTCTATTTGTTCAAGTGTTTTTGCAGTGATGGTATTGTCTGGACCATATTTTAAAAATATCTCCCAGTTCTGGCCATTTTTCCTTGTCCAATTTTTTAATAAGTCTTTTGTGTTCTGATCGGTGGGAGTATAGGTTTTCATTTTTCAATATTTATATAGCAGTTCATTTGACAAAAAAATATTTGTCATATACAATAGAATAATGATAATAGAAAAAGAAAAAATAGCAACTATAAAATTGGTCACTGGGGAAGAAGTCATTGCTAAAGTAACCGATCACGATCAAAATAAAATTACCATACAGAAACCTTTGGTAATCATGATGAGCCCACAGGGACTGGCTTTTGGTACATTTGTGCCCACAATGGATCAATCAAAAGATATAGAAATAGAAACCAGGAATATTGTGGTAATTGGATTGGCCAATGAAAAAGTGATCAACGAGTACAAGAATGCAACTTCACCTATCAAAACACCACCAAAAAGTAATATTGTTGTTTAAAAACAGACGGTTGACATATTTTGATAATGTGTTAAAATTAAATTAACAAGACATATTAAAGTAAATGTCTATAAACTTGTTCCGTCGGATCTCGCTTATATTCGGCGGAACACACGACTCCGCACCCTTTGGGTGTAATTGAGTCAACATACAGGAGATGATATGGAAAACAAAGTGAAAACTCTCAATCAAGTGGTTGAGGAATTCTACAAAGACGGCGAAGATGAAGTAGCCAATTTCAAAACAAGGTTAGAAACAGCCAGAGATAGGCTGAAAGAATTACAAAAAGATCCTGAAATGATATTACCGCAAGGTATTTCACAAGTGGAGATCAATGACGATCTATGTTTCAATTATTCTGTACAACGAGACTTGAGACCTTCACACGTGGTTCGTATATGTGAAAAATTTGATCCCCGGGTGGTAAGACCCGCATCGGCAGTCAAAAGAGACGGAAAATACTTTTTGTTTGATGGACAACACACGTCTGTCGCATTATCGGTATTGGGTTTCAAAGCAGTGCCCATGACCTATGTTGAAACATCACATCAATCTTTTGATGCTATTGCATTTGAGATATTGAATGACACAGGTATATTGAGGGCAGGCACAGAAGAGATACACAGGGGTCTATTACACAGATGGCACAACGATGTCCATTCTGAAAACGATAGGAATAATCCTAGGGTAAAAAATGCCTACACTGTTGATACCCTATTCAAAAAATGTGCTATAGATTTAGAACCCAAGCGAGTGAGAAAGAGCCCGGGCAAGTGTGGTCCAAACAAACACTATTTCTCACATTTCGATTATGCATACAAAGGTTTAGAAATGACCGGCGATGCTGATGTTCTTGAAAAGATATTGTTGGGAATCAAACAATATTACGGAGATGAGGACGGAGGAGAAATCAATCAAGGTATCTACATAGGACTTGTAAAAATGTACGCATTAGCAAAAGAAGACGGTGCAACTAAATTTCTACCCAAAGATTGGATAGATAAAATTCTATCGGCACTGATCGATATATGTGGAAGGAATGCACAAGGAATACATTCTGCCTCTAAAAAGCAATGGCAACATTGCCGAGGCACATCATGGGACGCACCAGTGGCAATGAGTACTCTTATGAGAGAAGCATATCTTTCACACGCATCAGAAGATGATCAGTTCAATCCACCACACGAACCTAAGGTGTCCATGGGTTTATTGAAAAATGACATCTGTGCAGAGTTTGTTCCTTATTGTAAAATGAAAAACAATGTTTGAACTAGATAGATATATGCGATTAGATCGCGAATTGGTAGGTAAGTTACAATTTAAATCTGCCAACAAAGTATCGCTTGAGGCAGATGTAGAAATTCTAAATAGATTCAAAAACGATTTATTAAGTGAAAATGTCAACAGAGAAGTCAAAGGCAAGTACTTTTATTTTTTACAGAGATACTTGAGGGACACACAAAAGGCACGATGTCCTGGACAGGCCCATTATGTGGCGGAAGGTGCCAATGAGGGCAAAGCACATCTCGAGCATCCAATACCACAAAATAGGATACTACAAGCATACCTGGAAGGTCATATATCTGAGATCGAAGCAATCCATATGCCTTTGTGCCTTATATCAGATGCTGACAAACACATCCTGGAAGGAGAATGGCAATACAATGCCACATGGCAATATCCATTTCGAAGATATAAAATGGCAGGATTTACCAAAACAATTAAAAATTTAAGAGGAGAACCTATTGATTTAGACTTGTGGTCTATTGAAAATCATTTTACAATGTTAGGAGTAATAAAATGAAACCCTGGAAAATCATACAAGAACTGGAAGCGGACAATTCGAGACTGAAGAAAGAGGCCATTATCAGGCGTGAGTCAGACGCGGAGAACATCAGGTTCTTCAACGGCGTTGGTGCGGCCTTGGATGGATTCAGGACTTTTGGTGTACAGAAGGTGCCCGTATCAAAGAAGGATGGCACAGGAATCACACAGACCGAATTCGATGATGTCTTGAGAAGATTGGAAGACAGAACTCTCACAGGCAATGAAATGCGAGATGTGATCCAAGACCTTTGTGATAGATCAAACATGGAAGAATGGAACGACTGGTATCGTAGGATCTTGATAAAAGATCTAAGATGTGGGGTCACACACAAGACAATCAATAAGCATTCTACGATGAAGGTTCCTGTGTTCGAGTGTATGTTGGCAGACGACAGCAAGAAGCACGAAAAGAAGATGACAGGTGAAGTGTATGTTGAACCCAAACTGGATGGAGTCAGAGTGATAACAATATGCGACGTGGACAAGGACGAGGTTAAGATGTTCTCAAGAAACGGCAAGGAATTAGTCAACTTTCCAAAGATACTTCAACAATTTGACGAGATGCTGGACCAGATGTCTGAGAGCATGGTGTTTGACGGCGAGGTCATGAGCGATGACTTCCAAACCCTGATGAGGGAGATACACAGGAAGGGTGGTGCCAAGACCGATGACGCGGTGCTTAACCTGTTTGATTGCCTGCCACTTGAACACTTCAAGGAGGGTGGATCAAATAACACTTTGGGTCAAAGAAAGGAATGGTTGGACGGATATGATTATGGTCCAAACATATCCAAAGTAGAATATGTAAAAATAGATTTAGATGACGACGATGGACAGAAGCAGTTCGCGGATTATAATAGATTATGTATAGACAAGGGATTTGAAGGTATAATGGTCAAACCCATCACAGGGATCTATGAGTGTAAGAGATCCAGCCTCTGGTTAAAAGTAAAACCTTTTATAGAAGTTTCTTTAACTGTCAAAGATGTTGAAGAAGGCACGGGTAGAAATATTGGTAAACTGGGTGCTCTCATTGTTGAAGGTACCGACGATGGTAAATTTATAAAAACTAATGTGGGATCTGGATTGACAGACCAGGATCGTGAAACATATTGGCAACACAAAGATAAATTATTAGGACAGGTTGTTGAAATTAGAGCAGATGCAATAACCCAAAATCAGGACACGACTAGGGAATATAGTCTACGTTTTCCTAGATTTTTAAGATTTAGAGGATTTGAAATAGGAGAAAAAATGTAATGAAAAATATTGGAATTATAGGTTCTGGTAAAATTGGATCAACAATATATGCTTATCTAAAAACAACAGATCATAATATTAGTATAGCGGACAAAATACAAAAAAATGAAGTACAAAAGATAGATGTATTCAACAAAGACGACCTGGAATCCTTTGTGTCTAAACAAGACATATTGGTCTCAGGAGCACCTTATGATGCTAATCCTTTGATAGCAGATGCCTGTAATAAATTCAATGTGGCATATTTTGATCTCACAGAAGACACAGCAGTGACAGATCACATCAAGACTTTCAAATCAGACACATTCATGATGCCGCAGTGTGGTTTTGCTCCGGGAGCCATTAATATTGTTGCAAGTAATCTTATCAAGCAATTTGAAAGAGTGGACAAAGTTAATATGAGAGGTGGAGCATTGCCTAAGTATCCAAACAATGCCATGGCCTATTATCTCACATGGAGTACGTCCGGATTGATCAACGAATACGTAAATGATTGTGATGTTATTAGAAATAACAAACACATCAAAACACTACCATTGGACGGTTTAGAAACTTTATATGTTGATGGTGATAGATATGAGGCTTTTAACACATCTGGTGGAGCGGCCTCTATGTGTGAAACATTTTCTGACACAGTCAAAACACTTGACTACAAAACCATAAGATATCCAGGACATCATGCCAGCATGAAATTCTTGTTGGACGATTTGAATTTAAAACACAACAAAGAAAAATTTATTGATCTATTTGATCAGGAAGTGCCTTACACTACCGCTGATGTCATTGTGATGTTCGTCAGTGTGGTCGGCATCAAGAATGGTATGCTACAAGAAGTAACGTATAGTAAAAAAATTTACGGAGATGAAAACTTCAGTGCCATACAGAGAACCACTGCATCCGGGGCCTGTGCGGTAGTCCTGGCCTATGCCGAAGGCAAATTAAAAGGCAAAGGATTTCAACGTCAAGAAAATATACCGTTTGATGTATTCACTGGTAATAAATTTGGAGAACTTTATGGATAAACAAAAATATAACGTGATTGTCAACAGGGCCATGGACGCCCAGATGTTATGGAAAAATGTTCCTGCTCCGAAAAGAGGAGAACTAATCAGAATATTTGGCAACAAATTAAGAGAAAATTTACAAGAGTTAGGAGAACTGGTCACAAAGGATTCCAAAAAAATTATTGCGGAAGGAATAGGAGAGGTACAAGAAGCGATAGATATGTGTGATTTCGGGGTGGGATTGTCAAGACAACTTTACGGATTGACCATGCCATCAGAAAGACAAGATCACAAGTTAATGGAAGTATGGCATCCACTCGGAGTTGTTGGAGTCATATCTGCTTTTAATTTTCCTTGTGCTGTATGGTCATGGAATCATATACTTTCTATAGTGTGTGGAAATTCTGTTGTATGGAAACCATCACCCCTTAGTATGAACATCACTCTAAAATGTAAAGAGTTATGGGATGAGTCAATTGTTGAATTTTTAAAAAACGTGACAGTGAAACATACACAAGGTGATAGATTTCATTTACAAGATCTATTGGGCATAGTCGAAGGCGGAAAAGAAGCCGCCGAATGGATAGCAGACGATCCTAGAATAAAATTAGTAAGTGCCACAGGTTCCACAGAGATGGGCAAAGCATTGGCTCCGAGAGTTTCGGCAAGATTAGGAAAATCTTTATTAGAATTGGGTGGTAACAATGCAATGATAGTTTCACAACACGCAAACTTGAATCTTGCGATTAGAGCCATAGTATTCAGTGCTGTGGGAACTTGCGGACAAAGATGTACAACATTGAGAAGATTGATTGTTAACGAAAACATTTACGATACACTACTTGAAAAAATTAAATCTGCATACAGCAGTTTGACAATAGGTGATCCAATGGATCCTAAAAATTTAGTGGGACCTTTGATCAATCAACAATCTGTTGACAGAATGCAAGAAGTTTTAAAAAAATGTCGAGAAAGAGGACATATTGTACACGGTGGAGAAGTTATCGAAGGTTGCTATGTAAAACCTGCCATAGTGGAAGTCAAAGAGCAGGACGAGTTGGTACACAACGAAACTTTTGCTCCTATACTGTACATTTTGAAGTATATCACTCTAGATAATGCTATCAGAAAACACAACATTGTTCCACAGGGATTAAGTTCTTGTATTTTTACAGATAATCTGCAAGAAGCAGAAAAATTTATATCTGTGCTGGGATCAGACTGTGGTATTGTAAATATTAATATAGGTCCTTCAGGTGCAGAAATTGGTGGAGCATTTGGTGGAGAGAAAGACACAGGCGGTGGACGAGAAAGTGGTTCGGATGCATGGAAACAATATATGCGTAGATCAACCATCACTGTAAATTATGGAGAAGATTTGCCTTTGGCACAAGGCATAACTTTTGATGTATAATGAATGTATATCCAAAAGGTTTTTATCAAGATCCAAATTTATATTTTGATATAAACAAATTACAATCAGCAGTACAAGAAGTCGATAGTCGTGTGGCTAGACAATCCCCGCTTGGTAAAAGAGACATCAATGCAATTTGTTTAACACAGATACCCGGTGATCCAAATTCCATAACCGGAGGCAACGTGAGAGGCTACTTTTGGACAAAGCCAGATCACACAGGGATAGAAGTTACTCGAGAAAAACCCATAGATGAGACCAAGTATTCCGAGTTTGTCAAATTGTTTGAAGACACTTACTTCAAAGAAGTGTATGATACATTATCTACAAAGTATCAATTGGGTAGAATAAGACTGCTTTGGAAACTGCCAAGAACAACATTGAGCTGGCATAGAGATCCCGAACCCAGACTGCACATACCTATCATAACCAATCCCGGTGCTCACATGGTTGTTGAGTCAGTGAACTTTCATATGCCTGCAGACGGACACGTATGGATAACCAATAACACAAAATATCATAATGCATTCAACGGTGGAGAAGAAGATAGAGTTCATCTAGTTGCCACTGTATTAAATTTTGACTTGAGTTTGTTTGGAGATTGATATGAAATATTTTGGAAAATATCTAGATATGTTTGTATCAAATAAAACAAAAAAAACCAAAAAACTAAAAACAAAAAAGAAAAAAACCAAAAGAAGAAGAAGACGAGAAATATCCGATGACGATTGGAGCGGAATAGTCTAACAAAATGAAAAGTTATAAAATAGAAATCAAGGCAGGTGATAAAGTGGAAGTTGGACGTTTCCGTAATGTACAGGCCACAATCAAAAGCATCGAAACAGATATTAATGGTCAACCCGTGATTGTTACCAACAAAGGAAGAAAAAAACTGTTCAGCCTGCGTTTATCAAAACTCACACCTGGTTCAAAAACACCTCGTCAAATTTTGACAGAAAAGAAAAAATAAGTTAAAATAACATTATGGAACTTGCAATTATTTTATCTTCTGGTATCCTGACCGGAATACTGATAGGATTGTTTCCTGTATTTCCTATATATTTGGGTGCATTTCTGTTGTATGTTACTGCCACAATTTGGTCACCCGAACAAATGTTATTGTTCTGGGCAGTCAGCAGTATAGGATCTCAATTTTTTTGCAGTGTATCAACCATCACATTGGGTATTCCTGGAGATGCGAGTAGCCTGATTTATGTCAATGATGTTAAGAAGTTATCACTATCGGAAAGAAATAGTTTGCTATGGCAAACGTCGCGAGGTAGTCTGATAAGCGCCTTCTCGGCACTGTGTTTGGTATGGATACTTTATACTACCTATACAACATCAGGAATGCGTTTCATGGGAGGAGTTGAAATAAAATTTTTTTTGTTGTACACAGTGATATTATTTCTGATATTCACTAGCAATAAAAAACTAATGACGGCTTTGATAGCATTCATGGCTATTTTCATCGCTCCACAAAACAATTATGCTTTGCCAATAAGTTGGTACTCTGCTTCCATATTTTTACAACACACAACTTTCTTTATGTTGGTACTTGCGATGGTTGTTATTCCTGATGTGGTCTCATATGACACTGGATTTATCAAAAACGATAAAGAAAAATTTGAACCAAAGAAAACAAAACTGCCATGGTGGTTGGTAGTAAAAAACACCATAGTAGGCTGTGTGGTCAGTTTGATTCCTGGTCCATCAGCAGAACTATCAGCGGCAACTGCCTATCATACAACCAGATCCAATACCAATGACAAGATTATAGCGGCCGAGACTGCCAACAATCCCGGAGTGATCATGATGCTGTTGCCTTTTTTTCTTCTCGGATTGCCTTTTACTCCAAGCAGTATTATTGTGAGCAACATAATGGATATCAAAGTGGTAAATGTTATTGAATTGGCCAAATCGTCAAGCACCGTACTGCCCGGAGTGTCGGTGTTGGATAGTATAATAATACTCGCATTGGTAACTGTTGTTTTTTATTACTTGTTGAGTCTTAGATTTATAAACTTTTATACCTCTATGGTAAAACTAGCACATAGCCAATTAAAAATAATACTATTGATGTTGGTGTTAGGTATGATTTACTTGGATGTATCTATACAAGAAATATCTTGGATAAGTTATTTGTCCTTACTACTAGGATATACAATTATTGGTTTTATAATGAAAAGATATAACATCAATGCCATGCCTTTTATATTCATATACTTGTTGGGAGATGTGATAATATGGACAACCATGCAGGTTTATCTGATCCATTTTTAACATCATAGAAAAAACAAAGTCATAATTATTAAAAAAACTAAAATTTTGGAGAACCATGAAAAAAATCAGTTTAATCATAATGAGTTTGTTTGTTATGATCACATCAGCAAACGCAATCACTATTGTCAATCACAGCAACAAGGCATCACCAGGAACGGTATTAGCAAAAAGTTTTGAAAATGCATTGAACATATCTTCAGCAAGTTTTTACCAAGCAGGTAATTGTGAGGATGCAGAAGCAAAATTCCAATCCACAAAAGATGCCATCATGATCTACAATGTGGATGTGGCAATCGCGGCAATGGGCAAGAAATTAGATTGTCCCCTTCCTGCAAAAGCAGAAAAAACTGTTTTTATTGGTAAAAGTTATCTAGATATCTGTACCAATGCTCGTGATCCAAAAGATTTAAAAGATGCTAGAACAATGGGCGGAGCATCTGTGATTCTATCCAAAGGACTGGTAAATGACATAAACAATCAACCCGGAGTCAATGTAAAAGGTATTCCATATGGTGGAAGTAAAAATGTGCTTGCCGCCATAATCGCCGGTGACATAGACATAGGCTATGTTGGTCACGGAGTGAATAGACCGTCTGTGGAAAATGGAGATGTGATCTGTCCAATACAGGGCAATCCAAAAGACAAAGATTATATTGGTAATAAGTTAGATATGCAAATACCAGATTTTCCAATTATCAAAATGATATACACAAACAGCGATGATCCAGAACTTATTGCCAAAATGAGGAAAGCAGTACAGTCAGAAGATTTCCAGGCCTACCTTAAAAAAAGTGGTTACGGTGATGTAAAAATTGATAATATCACCCAGAACGATGTAGATGGCAGTTGGAAGCATGGGGTCAAAGTCTACGAATTATATTGGAAATAGTGTGTTTTTCATTGGTTGACATCTTTTGATAATATCTTATAATACACACTAACATATGCCAAAAGAGGATGTACTAAAATATTCAGGAACAATACAAGAAGTGTTACCTGGGCAGATGTACAAGGTTTTGTTGGAAAACGGACACAATATTTTAGCATATGCCAGTGGTAAAATAAAAAAGAACAAAATTAAGATTTTAACAAATGATAAGGTTGATGTTGATATATCTCCTTATGATTTAACAAAGGGAAGAATAACTTTTAGGCACAGGTGAGTTGGTGACCATTCATTTGTTTCCAACTTAAAAGCCCATTAGGCTATAATTTTATTGAGACGGCAAACCCGTCGAATGTAACTCATCCGTGCCAAAAGTTGTTCTTTAAACACATGAGTGAAAAAACAAAAGAAATTTTAAACAATCTAAAAGAAATACGATCACCCTCTGTTCCAGAACCTATAATCAAACCAGTCTCAAATATATATGGTGAAGACCAAAATGGAAAACCTATCTATATAGACAGGATATACGGAGGCATATATGGTCAAACAAAATTGATCAACAAGAATGGCACAACATACAAAGGAAAGATTCATAAAAGAAGTATTATGGTAAAAGGCATGGACGGTAACAATTTTAGATCTCACACCTACGAGACCGACGACGGCAGATGGTTCGACAGATCCGGAATGCCAATAGAAAAACCAAAATCCCTAGTCAAAGAAGAACCCAAAGAAGAAACCACTATCGAGGTCATAAAGACAGAGCTCACTCCTGAAGAAAAACTGGCCAACGAACAAGCATTTTTAAAAAAATTAAAATGATTACAAAAATAAAAGTGAACAAGGATCAACAACCGAGATTGTTGAACAACGCAAGATTTATGATGACGAATGCTCAAGACCCATGGTTCAAAGAATATTGGGAAAAGGTCTACTTGGATCTATTGAAAAAATTTAATAGACTTAATTAATAGACAAAAATATCAGTGAGTGGCAATTTGGTCCACGTTTTTAACTCGTCATTCCAAAAATACCCAGGCATTTCGATCTTGGCACCATTATGAATCAGTTCACATTCAACCCTAATGACCATTGATAATCTTCTAGCACAATCCATAGGAACTTGTACTCCATGCCAACAAGGTGACACATAAGATTTCATCTCATCAGCATATACGTAGCCAGGTACCCAAAAACAGTTTCCTTCAGATACTTCTTTGGAGATGTCTCTTTGTATTGAGTGCTCTCTGGTCAACGAATCATCTGTGAATTCTACGGTGTGAAGTGATGGTGCGTCATGATATAATAAACCTGTTAATAAACTGGCATCCAAATGACTGGCCAATTTGGAATTTATATCGTTTTCGTTCACGTAGTCTAATAATCTTAAGGTAATTTTAGCATCTAGGTCTTCTACCACTGTTTCATTTTCTTCTAGAAATTTTTTAACCATTTTTGTAGCGGGCTCCAATAGTTCTTTCATGTGAACCATTAATTCTTTGTTGGCACTGTCATTGGGATCATAACCTGATTGGACCTGTGTCCATAGCATTCTACCTCTGTAATAGTGTCCACACACTCCAGACTTGGGTTCTTCTATGGTCCATGTCTGTGTTTTATAAAAATCAAATAATTTTTCTATTTTGTTCTTTAAATCCCCTATTGGTTGAATTCTGTATGGTTTTCTAATATCCGGAAATAATTTAGATTTATTATGGAAATACTCACGATCGTTTCCTGGATCAACAGTGACATTTTCGTAACCATTTTTTTTTAATATACCTGCCACCCTCTCTCCCCACGCTGGAGGTTCACCATTATTGTATATCTCGATGGGTTCATTTTTTTTGACATCAGCAAAAAGTTCGAGGCATTCTTTTTCCACAGCATTAATTTTTGGATCTGGTGATGGTTTCACTCCCAACGCCATGGGAGCCCATATGTCATAGTCCACATCTTGTCTTGGTATTAAATTGATATTTGCTCTCATATTATCAGTAATTATCTCACCAAAAAAAGTATTTTATTATTCCTGAGCTCCAAGCCGATGCCATCACAACAAACACGGTCATGGCCGCCCATTCTCGCATTTTAAAAAGTTGTATGGACCATCCTAGATTGCCTGCGAACAAGAAGAACAAACCAAAGTATGGATGTAGTTGCCAACTTGTGATACACGCACCCGTGATCATTAAAGAAGTCAAAAACCATTTTATCATTTAGAATCCCGACTGTTTCATGGCGTCGATCAAGGAATCAGGCGGAAAAGCATATAACACGGTAACAAGCAAGATGACCCCTGCTATACCAAATATTATCATGATATCATCTAATTTCATATGCACTTATTTAAATTACCCAATAAAATTGCGGTATTATTCTGGTTGACCTTTTACCATTACCTGTTATAATTAGGTTAACTTAGGAGAAAGAAATATGTATAAATGTTCAGCAAAAGCACAGTTGGTATTGGACCAAGTAATCGCAAGATGTAAATCTGATACTGAAACTGAAAATACATGGAACGGCAAATCAGGAAAGTATATGTTTATTCCTGGCAGAGAGAACGCAGATGGTAAGGCAACAGGTGTTGTCCACAAATACCAAGAAGATGGTTCTCACAGACTTGCTGGTTCATACAAAATACTTGCTGATGGAAACATCACAAGGTTTACTGGGTTGTCAAAAGCAGACTGGAACTCTTATATGAGTACAGCCGAAAAACTTTATCAAGAAAGTTTACAACCTACATCAGCGTCTACTGAAACAGTAAGACAGGCTGTATAAAAATAAAGATGCCCCTCCGGGGGCATCATAAACACATATTACATATGAAGACTATTAAACACAAAGATACGTCTAACAATTTAAAAACTACCTTGTACAAGGTTCTTGCCTTGATTTTTATAATTTTTGCTTCATACGGATATGGTACATTCAAGCCAAATGAATGGTCCACTAAAAAGATCATAAGAGACACAGAACAGAAAGCAGTGGACAAGGCGAAATTTTTAGGATTTAGAGAACCGGAATTTATATACAATGACAACGATTCGTTTGTTGTAGCCGTTGGAAAGTGTGTGGACTATCTCAATTTAATGACCGATCCGCACCATAGAATACCTTCTGCTATAATAATATCAATGGCAGTGATAGAATCAGCATATGGCAAATCAAGGTTTGCCATCGAAGGCAATGCTCTGTTTGGAGTGAGGACTTGGGATTTAACCCAACCTCACATGAAACCCATGGGCATACCCAACGCACAATTTGGTGTTAAAAAATATATCCATAAATGTGAATCTGTTTCAGACATGATCGCTATCATCAATAGACATCCTGCCTACGAAAAATTTAGAACGGAAAGAGATCATCAATACGATTTGGGCAAATTAAATTACAAAAAATTACTTGATGGATTGACTGCTTGGTCTACAAATCCAGAATACAAAGATATCATATTACAAAAAATAAAAGATTTAGATTTACCTTAATGTCAAACAAAACAATTAACAAAGTCACACCACTACACGACTCCACTTGGTATGTGAAATGGATTTCATCGATATTGCTGTTGATGGCTGTGGCTTGTCGTAGTGTTGAGGAAATACCCAAGATATACGATGTGTCCATAGGTTGGATAGGAACCATGGGATGGTTGTGGGTTGGTTACAAATGGCATGACAGAGCTCTCATACTTTTAAATTCTGTTATCGTGTTCATGTTGACACTGAGCTTATTGAGATATTTTGTGTTATGAATCTAAATAACATCAAAGAGATACACATAGAGCCTACCAGTCTGTGTAATGCGGAATGTCTACAGTGTGCCAGGAATGTTTTGGGAGAAGGGTTAAATCCTAACATAAAATTACAAAGCCTAGATCTTGAATTTTTTAAAAAAACTTTTACTGTTGACAACATAAAACAAATAAACAAAATTTTTTTCTGTGGCAACGTGGGAGATCCGTGTGCCACTCCGGAACTGCTTGACATACTGAAATATCTTAAATCTCTGAAAAAAAATTTGGTACTGGGATTGAACACCAACGCATCTTTGAAAACACCAGATTGGTTTTCTAAACTGGGTAAAATTTTAATTGGTCCATTAGACTATGTTGTTTTCAGCATCGACGGCTTGGCAGACACCAATCATATCTACAGGAAGAACACCAATTTCAAAAAAATCATGGAGAATGCCCGT
>Ga0129342_1000602_pt1 | contig 15632 bp, 12 predicted proteins | sample CPBDNA_5_FD_94426 | JGI IMG/M metagenome (GOLD analysis project Ga0129342, IMG submission 94426) | Freshwater to marine salinity gradient microbial communities from Chesapeake Bay, USA - CPBay_Sum_15_0.2_DNA | ecosystem: Environmental > Aquatic > Marine > Coastal | place: USA: Chesapeake Bay...
CGAAATAGCATCGGTTAACATGGATATATGTTCAATGTTTTCATAGCAGGATCTCCCATCTTCACAAGGCTTGTAATCCAAATCAATTTGTCGAAGGCCTTCGGTTGCCCAATAAAATCTAAAACCTATGCCTTCAATCATTCGAGATAATACGGTAGTGGAGGTAAAAGAATCGGAGTACGGGCCAATACTTGAAAAGGGTAAATTATTCATAAGAAAGTGATTGGTTAGAATCTGTATATAAAATTATACAATTGGCAACAAATTGGCAACAAATTGGACAATTATATGCTATTTTATGCATTTTAATCCAACACAAAAAAATTAAATAAGTCTTGTTAAAGTATTGTGTTTATTGAGATTGTGTATTGAAATCTTGATATTAGAGAAGATGCTATATTTCATGGGTTCGAGTCCAGGTGGGACCACCAACAAACCCTCTAAGTCATTGACTATGAGGGTTTTTTCTTTCGACTCATTAGAAACTCTAATTTACAAAAAAAGGCTTCAGTAAAGTCTCTGTTTAGCACAGTGATCTCATTCACTAATAGTTTAATGTTACTCCAAATCCAATTCCCATATCGCTGTCGTAATGTGTTGAAATTCCTAAATTCCTTGTTGTAATATATTTAAAACCAGTCATATATTCCTTGTCAGTATTTATCATAAAAGCCCATCTTAATCTTGGCGAAACAGGAATATCCTCTCGCATTAACTGAAATTTAACATTTCCGTCCATAAATACTTCTCCTTGTAATTCCAAAAGCATTGGCAAGGTATATTTAGCTCCTAAACTTAAAACTGCTCTTTGGTCTTTAGTGTTTGTTTGTCCAAAAAGGTTTTTTTCAAATTCGCCATTTTGCTTTCTATATCGCCAATCAAAACCAATAAATGGCATAAACCATTGGTTTTTCCCAATATATCTTCCAATATGAGTTTCCATTTCATAACCATGTTCATCGTTATAACCTAATCGCCATTCTGTCTCAAAACTCCAACGTGTATTATGAAACAGTACCATTCCATCATTTCCATTTGTTGCAAAGTCATTTTCTGCCATAAAATAAAATTTATTGCTTTCCGATTGCAGTTTTTTATAAGCCCATACTTTGTTTGGCAGATATGGATTTGGTGCTTGCTTTTCATAACTAAAAACTCGGTTCATACCAGCCATCATGTGATATAAAATATGACAATGAAAAAACCAATCACCTTCCGTATTTGCTAAAAACTCTATTGTATCAGTTTCCATTGGCATAATGTCCAAAACGTTTTTTAAAGGTGCAAATTCTCCTTGACCATTTAAAGCTCTAAAATCATGGCCATGAAGATGCATTGGATGTCTCATCATCGAACCATTGTAAAGCGTAATTCTTACGTTTTCACCTTTCTTAATAAGGATTTTATCGGTTTCAGAAAGCACTTTATTATCCATACTCCAAACGTAACGATTCATATTTCCAGTCAGTTCAAAACGCAACTCTCTAACAGGTGCATCTTTAGGCAATGTTGTTGGATGCGGTGCTTTCAACATTCCATAATTTAGAGTAACAATGTCTTGTTTTACGTTCATCGAATGACTAGAATGGTTCATTTTGTCGTCCATTTTCATTTCAGGATTTCCAGTAATTTCAGGATACATAACCGTATTCATATCCATTTTTTGAAATGACATATTCATTCCCATATCGTCCATACTTCCGTCCATATTCATCATATCGTTCATCATTTTCATTCCCTCAAAATATTTCAGTTTTGGCATTCTACTTTTAAGTTGAACCTTGCCATTTCCTAAATAAATGGAAGCCGAATTTGTTCGGTCTTCAGGAGTTGCCAAAAATTCGTAGGCAATATTTTCATTTGGAATTGAAACAACAACATCATAAGTTTCAGAAACTCCAATAATTAACCTATCGACTTCTACAGGCTCAACATCATTGCCATCATTTGCAACAACTGTCATTTTTCCACCCGCATAACTTAACCAGAAATATGAAGAGGCTCCACCATTAGAAATTCTTAAACGTACTTTATCGCCACCTTTAAATTGTGAAAGTTGACTTTCGTTTTTTCCATTGATTAAAAATTTGTCATAATAAACATCACTCACATCCATCGCTAACATTCGTTTCATTTCATTACCTAATTTGGTTTTGAAATGCCCAGCTTTTATGGCTTCAGAATAACTTTGGACAGTTCCTTTTTTGATAGCTGCCCAATCGTTTGCATTACGTAACATTCGTTGAACATTTTTAGGTTTTATATCTGTCCATTCACTTAAAATTATTGGTACTTCTGGTAAATCGTCAATTCCTTTTCTAAATGTCGGATCGTCTTTTTTCTTCAATAATACCATTGAACCATACATACCCTTTTGCTCCTGTAAACCACTATGGCTGTGATACCAGTGTGTACCACTTTGAATAATTGGAAAACGATACGTAAAAGTTTCGTTAGGCTTAATTGGCATTTGTGTTAAATATGGAACACCATCTTCTTTATTTGGTAAAAAAAGCCCATGCCAATGTAAAGAGGTGCTTTCTTTTAATTTATTATGGACTACAATTTCTGCAATATCTCCTTCTGTAAAAGTCAATGTTGGCATTGGAATTTGTCCGTTTACTGCAATCGCTCTTTTTTCTTTTCCTGAAAAATTTACAATTGTATCTTTTATCGTTAAATCGTAACGAACAATATTTTGTCCGAACAAGATACGAGTTGATAATACTACAATTAATACTGCCAATAATTTTATGTGTTTAAACATTTGATTTATTCATTTATAGTTTCAACAGTATTACCACAATTCAACATTTGTGAACCATAATAAGGATTTTTAATTGCATTTTCTTTACTTAACCAATTTGCTCCTTTTCCATCATTTGCCATTGGGCAAAATTGATAATAGGTTGGTGTTTCTTGTTTTGTAATTATCATTACTTCATAGATGTTTTTTGAAAGAGACATAAAGTGGTTTCTTTGACGACTTACATCTTTAATGTCTGCTATATGCTGGGCATCTTCTTTTAAGTTTTCTACAACTTTCATCCAAGCCATATGAACATCCATTGAAAGTTTATCCATTTTCACATTATTTATCTTTGTTAAAAGGATTTTGGAGCTTGTTGAAGCTGTTGCTCCATCGGTTTTAACCAATGCATCTTTAATAGAAAAATAGCTATCGTAAACTTCTGAAAGTGGATTTGGATCTTGCATTTCATCCATTTTGTTTGAATGCATAGAATGGTCATTTGTTGTCATTTCAATTTTTGGTTCTTCCATTTTTGTATTTATTTGATTTATTCTTTCATACTGACAACAACTTGGTAGATTTGAATAAGTATCATTTGGTGCTAAAAAAAATTCACTGTCATATCCTGCCAATGAAATACGTTTTAATATTTCTTCTTTTGAAGTTTTCAAACTGTCATAAGAAATGCTTGCAAATTTGCTTTCCTTATTCCAATCCACAATGGATTGGTTTTTCATATTTCCAGCTTTTTCAATTGTGCTTTTGCACATTTCACAATTACCATAAATTTTTACGGTTTCTGTTTTTTCATTTTTTATTTGTGCGTTACATAATGGTAATGATAATAACACAAATATTGCTAGAGGTATTTTTAATTTAAATTTCATTTCATGAATTTTTACAGTTTGTAAAAATAAGAAAACCCTTTTAATCTAATAATGTAGGTTATATTATTATCTTATATCAATATAAATTGCTCTTTTATATTTTAGGTTTAGAATTATATGGTCAAGAAAACTTAACATATGTAAATAATCATCAATAGGGGTTCTGTTGTTGTACTCTTCAATTTTTTTTAGAAGCCATTTATTTTTAAATTCAATGCCAGAATTGAACTCTTCATTAAGCTTTTCGTAAACAAAGCCTTCAATATTATCTAGTTTATTATTCAAAAATGGTGTAGTGTTGTTTAATAGCCAAAGCGTTTCTATTAAATATACTTATTAAATTGATGGTTTAAATTAATTTATATATGAACACGAAAATTAAAGTTGCTTTAATTCAAACTAGTTTAAACTGGGAAGAAACCAAAAAAAATTTATTGAAATATGATTCTATGGTTGAACAAATTGAAGAAAAAACAAATGTTGTTTTTTTTCCTGAAATGTTTAATACAGGTTTTAGCATGAATGTTAAGAAAATTTATGAGACAATGAACGGGGAATCAGTAACATGGCTAAAAGAGATTGCTTCCAAAAAAAACCTTGCAGCTGTTGCAAGCTTAGCTATAAAAGAAAATGATAAGTTTTATAACAGACTTGTTTGGGCTCATCCAAGCGGTGAGATTAATTATTATGACAAAAGACACACATTTACACTTGCAGGTGAAAGCGAGGTTTACTCAAAAGGAAAAACTAATCAAGTAATCAATTTTATGGGGTGGAGATTCTTACCACAAATATGTTATGACCTTCGATTTCCTGTATGGTCTAGAAACAAAATGAATTATGATGTATTATTCTATATTGCTAATTGGCCAATGCCCAGAATTTCTCATTGGAACAAACTTCTTGCAGCACGAGCTATAGAGAATATGTCTTATTGTATAGGAGTAAATATTGTTGGAAAAGATCCTGGGAATAAATACACTGGAGACTCTTGTGTAATTAATCCAAGCGGAGAGCTCTGCACTAAAAAATCAGACAAAGAGACAATTATTTATTGTGAATTGAACAAAAACACTGTTAATGATTATAGAAAAAACTTAAAATTTTTAGATGATATAGATGATTTTATTATAAATATCTAAAACTGTTAGCTAATAGCCCTCTTCCCATTTTTTATTGTAACTGAAGATGGGTGAAGCATAACTTCAACAAGCCCTGTTGTTTTTGGAAGTTCATATGCATAAAAATATTCCAAAGCATCTAACTTGCCTTCATAGAATGCTGTATCAAAAGAACGATCCTCTTTTATTATTTCACACTTGCTTACTACTCCAATTTCTAACCAAGACCATCCAACCAGCACTAGGCTGAAAAACTCCATAAAGATTGATGCGTCGGCTAAAAACTTTTCATAGTCTCCTTTAGAAGCATATGGAATAAGATGAAATAATATTTTTTGAGTTTCTTCTAATTTTTTATCTAAACTAGAAGCCCACTCCTTTAGGTCATTATCCTTCGACGCTTCAACAATGGTCTTTTTTATTTCTCCCATTAAAAGCTTTGCACCTTCACCATTATTAAGCATCATTTTTCTTCCAAGAAGATCTTGAGATTGTATACCAGTTGTGCCCTCATATATTGAGGAAATTCTTATGTCACGATAATATTGCTGAAGAATAAAGTCTGAACAGTACCCGTATCCACCCAATACCTGAAGGCCGTTGTTAATTGAATAGATCCCCGCCTCTGAAGGATAGGTTTTAACTACAGGAATAATTACTTCAAGTAATGTGTGATATTTTTGCCTTTCCTCTTCATCTTCACTGTTATGTTGAAGATCAAAATACTTTGAAGCTTTAAATATCAAATTCATTGAACCTTCAACCATTGCTTTTTGAAGCAGAAGCATCCTTCTTACATCAGGGTGTTCAATTATTAAGCTTTGTTTTTCATTTAAATCTTTTTTTCCATCTGAAGACAGTTTTCGTCCTTGGGGACGTTCATTCGCATACTCTAAAGAAGCGTAGTATGCTCCAGAAGCGATTGCTGACGCACCTCTTCCAACAGCAATTCTAGCCCCATTCATCATTAAAAACATATAATGAAGTCCTTTGTTTTTTTCTCCAACAAGATATCCGTGACAATCATCTTGGTCTCCAAAGCCAAGGTGAGTAGTACAGTAACCTTTTTGTCCCATTTTTTCAAAATCAGCAACTGTAGTTACGTCATTTGTCAAAAGCTTTCCATTTTCAGCGACTCTCATTTTCGGTACCACAAACAATGAGATTCCTTTTGTTCCTGCAGGAGCGCCTTCAATTCTAGCTAATAATAAGTGAACTATATTTTCAGCATATTGATGATCTCCACCAGAGATAAAAATCTTTTGTCCACTAATCTTATAATGGCCTTCGTTACAAGGAACAGCCTTTGTTACAATATCAGACAATGAACTGCCAGCTTGTGGCTCGGTTAAACACATAGTCCCTCCCCAATCTCCAGTAAGCATTTTTGGGGTATATTTTTCTTTTAACTCTTTACTAGCAAACTCAATTATTAATTCTGCAGCTCCTGTAGTAAGATTAGCGTAGCCAGGCAAATGATTATTTGCAGCTTCTAAAATATAATTAGCAGCAGTGTGAGCTAAAAGAGGCAATTGAAGTCCTCCATCAACATAATCGAATGGAGCAGCAATCAAACCCATTGCTCCACCTTCTTTCATCATTTTTTCAACCTGTTTGTGAACATGAATTGAGCCATCTCTATAATGAGCTGGATTTTCGTCCATCTCTTTGAAATATGGAAACAACTCCCTGTCAGCAAATTGTTTTATAGAGTCAATAAACATGTTCACGGAATCAAGATTGTGTTCTGAAAATCTTTCTTTACTTAGAACAAAGTTCAAATCTTGAACATGATTCATGAAAAATTTTACAGATGAAATATCTACATATTTATTTGCCATTGTTTATCAATAAAGTACTAATATATTTTTTAATTAAATCTCCCCTTTTTTCCACGCATATCCTAGAGCTAATGCAGCAACAGAGCTTAATAATAAAACAGCTAGTGGAGGTCCACCTTTACCAACTAGAAAGTTTATCCAGTCCATAAGGACCCATCCGACATGAAAAATAAATAATATAAGCGCAGCCTTTTTAGCAGTTGCCTTTTCTTTGATTGTTGTTGCTACCGCAACTGCAACTATCATCGATGCAGAAATAACACCAAACACATCAAATACAGTCATCAGAGCTTCTTTACCAGGATCGTTAATGCCAGGAAATTGACTAAACAGCATTTCATCAGCCATCTCAGGCATTAATTTAATTAATACAATGGGTAAAGAGGCTATAAGGTCTATTATCAGAGCAATAATAAAAAGTGTTTTGAATTTTTTCATAAATGTTTTATACCAAAATTAATGCTTTAAACTATAAGTTATTGCTATAGACATTAAGAAATTATTATTAAGAAACAAAAGGAGGCGTATTAAATAATAAAAAGTTTTAATTTAGAAAAAAATTAATGACTATGGAAAATTTAGGAAACAACGCATCTTTTAAAGAACAAACATCAGGTAAATGTCCTTTTATTCATGGAAGTTCAACAACCCCTGACACTTCACCTTTAAAATGGTGGCCCAAAAGACTAAATTTAGATATTCTACATCAACATGATGAAAAAACAAATCCTTACAGCAAAGACTTCAATTATAGAGATGAGGTAAAGTCATTAGATTTTCAAGCTCTTGAAAAAGACATGCATGACCTAATGACAACTCCACAGTCATGGTGGCCTGCAGACTGGGGACATTATGGAGGGCTGATGATTAGGATGGCCTGGCATGCAGCTGGGACATATAGAGTTGCTGACGGTAGAGGTGGAGCAGGAACAGGAAATTTAAGATTTGCTCCTTTAAATTCATGGCCTGATAATGGAAACTTAGATAAAGCAAGAAGATTAATGTGGCCTATAAAAAAGAAATATGGTAATAAAATAAGCTGGGCAGATTTATTTATTCTAGCAGGAAATATTGCTTATGAAAGTATGGGTCTGAAAACATTTGGATTTTCTTATGGGAGACCAGATATCTGGCACCCTGAAATTGATATATACTGGGGCTCTGAAGCGGAAATTATGGCTCCAAGTGAAAGCAGATATGCAGACCTAGAAGACACATCTACATTAGAAACTCCATTAGGAGCTACTCATATGGGGCTAATATATGTTAATCCAGAGGGAGTTAATGGAAAACCAGACCCAATGAAAACAGCATTACATGTAAGAGAAACTTTTGCAAGAATGGCTATGAATGATGAAGAGACTGCTGCGTTAACAGCTGGAGGACACACAGTAGGTAAGGCTCACGGAAATGGTGACGCTTCCAAACTTGGTAGAGAACCGGAAGGAGCAAATATTGAGGACCAAGGATTTGGATGGATAAATCCAACACTCGAGGAAAAAGGCCCAGTAACAAGTGGTCTGGAAGGAGCTTGGACTACAAATCCTACCAAATGGGATAATGGTTACTTTGAAATGTTGTTTAATCATGAGTGGGAACTACAAAAAAGCCCAGCCGGAGCATGGCAATGGGAACCTGTAAATATTTTGGAAGAGAATAAACCAATTGATGCTGCTAACCCTTCAATTAGAAAGAATCCAATTATGACTGATGCAGATATGGCAATGAAAATGGACCCTATTTACAGGGAAATTTGTCTAAAATTTAAAGACGATCAAGAATATTTTTCAGACACATTTGCAAGAGCATGGTTTAAGCTTACACACAGAGATATGGGGCCTAAGACTAGGTACATTGGTCCAAATTACCCTAAAGAAGATTTAATTTGGCAGGATCCAGTTCCATCTGGAAACAAAAACTATGATGAAAATGATATCAAGGCAAAAATTTCGAGCTCTGGATTATCAATTTCCGATAGAGTAACAATAGCTTGGGATAGTGCTAAAACTTTTAGAACTTCAGATTTAAGAGGGGGAGCCAATGGAGCAAGAATATCTCTATCACCACAAAAAGATTGGAGCGCGAATGAGCCTGACAGACTTTCTAAAACTTTATCAGTTTTAAAAACAATTGCTTCGGAAACAGGAGTAAGTTTAGCTGATATTATTGTTATAGCTGGTAATCTAGCAATAGAAGAAGCTGCAAAATCAGCAGGATATAGTGTAAAAATACCGCTAGTAAAAGGAAGGGGAGACGCCTCACAAGAAATGACAGATGTTAATTCATTTTCTCATCTTGAGCCAGTGGCTGATGCATTTAGAAACTGGTACAGCGGAAAATCTAAGTCCAGTCCTGAAGAATTAATGTTAGATCAAGCTCAGCTTCTTGGCCTAACAGCTCCTGAAATGACTGTTCTGATTGGAGGCATGAGAGTTCTTGGCGCCAATCATTTAAAAAATAAAACAGGTGTTTTTACAGACAAAGAAGGCGCTTTAACTAATGATTTCTTTGTAAACCTTACCGACATGAATAACACATGGAATATTATTGAGGAAAACAAGTATGAGTTGAAGGACAGACAGTCTGGAGAGCTTAAATGGACAGCTTCATCTGTTGATTTAGTATTTGGATCAAATTCAATATTAAGATCTTATGCCGAGCTTTATGCTCAGGACGACAATAAAGAAAAATTTGTAAATGACTTTTCAAAAGTATGGACAAAAGTCATGAATGCAGATATTTTTTAAACTTTTTGATAAAAAACAGATCTAAATGGTACTACAAATAAGTTTTATTTGTTAATAGTTAATTGATTGTTTTGTATAAAGGCCTAGATCGTTATTAAATTCTGGGCCTTTTTTCATTGATTAATTTTTTATATTTAAGATTCTTTAAAATTATTCTTATGAAAAAATTACTATTTATTCTATTTGCACTAGCATCTTTTAATCTTAACTCACAAGAGCTAATTGTAATCTCAAATCTTGAAGGCTTAAACATGAAAGTTGGAGAAACTTTTGCCCCAACATCTTATGCTGAAACTTTAAATGGAGAAAAAACCTTATGTCAAGCGGTCATTTATTACAATAAAAAAGGTGTTTTTAGCACAGCTAAAGCAATTACGGTTAATAGGTCTGAAGGTACAATCAGGGCAAATGAGCCTGGAACCCATGAAATAGTTGCGCTTTGTATAGGACAAGAAGGGCAGAGACTTAGTAGAACTTTTCCAGTTCAAGTTGATTATCCAAAAGCTAAGGAAATTAATATAAAACTATCTTCACTTGTTGTGTATGAAAGTTCATTTATTCCTCTTGAGTTTGAAATTGTTGATGAGATGGGTTTTTCAAGAAAAAACGAATTTTTACAGTTAAGTAGTAATTCAAATAATATTGAGATAGATGCGTTTAACAATGTTAAGGCTGTTTCACCAGGTAAAGCAGTTTTAGAGGCATCTTTCGATGGTATATCTTCATCTGTTGAAATAGACGTTTTATCTAATCCGATTGAAAAGCTTGAGCTTAAGGCTAGTCTAGATGTAGCTAGAACAGGTGATGTAGTAAAATATGATGCTTTAGCATATGACAATCAAGGTAATAAGTTAGTTGGGCTGCCATTTACATACACATTTTATGGTAAAGCAATTGATAAATCAGATAATGCCTCAGGATTAATCATGAATGATGGAAGGTTTGTTGCAGAAGTAATAGGTGATTATATGATTACTGTAAGTCTTGGCACAAAGTCAACTTCTCGCCCGCTGAAAGTTGTAGGAAGGGGAATCGAGAGAGAGGTAGTAAAAGTGGGTCAAGGAATTGTGTCTGATAAGCATACTTCTGATTTTTGGGTTTTTGAAGGTGTGGATGGAAGAGATTATGCAGTAACAGGAACATGGGGAGCAGATGGAACTTCATTTTTTTGGGATGTTACTGACCCAGGAAATATTAAAAAAATAGATAGTGTTAAGGTGGATGCTAGAACTGTTAATGATGTAAAAGTTTCAAAGGATGGAAGAATTTCTGTAATAAGTAGAGAAGGTGCTTCTGATAGAAAAAATGGAATTATAATTTTAGATGTAACAAATCCATTTGACGTAAAAATTTTATCAGAGTATACAAAAAATTTGACAGGCGGTGTACATAATGTTTTTATTGATAATAATCATGTTTATGCGCTCAGTGGAAGTCAGCGTTACTATGTTATTAATATAGAGGATCCTAAAAATCCAGTAGAAGTTGGAATGTTTGAAATAGGCAAAGAAGGCCAATCAATACATGATGTTTGGATTGAAGATGGAATTGCATACTCTTCAAATTGGAGGGATGGAGTCTATCTTGTAGACGTAGGAAATGGAATTGCGGGAGGGTCGCCATCTAATCCAGTTGCTTTTGCAAATTATGATTATGCTTCCGGTGCTCATCATGCAACTTTTCCATTTAAAAGCAAATCAACAGGCAAGTTTTACACTGTTTTAGGAGATGAAATTTTTCCTGACGGAGTAGATGAGAATAATCCAAATATTACTGCAGGGTTTCTTCATTTTGTTGACTTCTCTGATTTAGACAATCCAGTTGAAGTTGCAAAATATGAACTACCTGGGCAAGGTTCTCATAATTACTGGATTGAGGATGATATTCTATATGTTGCGATGTATGGAGGAGGAGTAAGAATAGTAGATATTAGTGGAGAGCTTTTAGGAGATCTCTACAGACAAGGAAGAGAGATTGGTTATATAATGACCGGATCTCCTAATGGTTACATTCCAAATGCCACTATGTCATGGGGGGCACAATTGTATAAAGGGTATGTTTTCTATTCAGACTGGAACACAGGTCTAGGATCATCAAAAGTTTCTGAGCTTAAGCCGGACAATTCTAAAGCAAACCAGTATATTAATAGAACTCCTATAATTGATTAATGAAAAAAGTACTTCTGCTTACAATACTTTCTTTTTCATTTTGCTCAGCACAGAACTATTATTTTTATGTTGCAGCTGAGTCAGATGACACTGTCTCTTTAATCAAGTTTGATGGTAATCAGGCAGAAGAGCTTGAAAGAATTCCAGTAGGTATGATGAAAACAGAAATTGAAGGGCCTCATGGTCTTACAGTTGACCCAACTGGTGAATATTGGTATCTCTCTCTTGCACATGGTAATCCTTATGGATCACTTCTTAAATACTCAACTAAAACTAATAAGCTAGTTGATAAAACATTATTAGGATTATTTCCTGCTTCAATGCAGATTTCAGAACTTACAGGGCTTCTATATTGTGTTAATTTTAATTTGCATGGAGAGATGAAGCCTAGCTCAGTTTCAGTGGTTGATCCTGAAAGTATGACTGAAATTAAAAAAATTCAGACAGGTATTATGCCTCATGGATCCAGATTATCTCCTAGCGGAAGACATCAGTATTCTGTAGCTATGATGTCTGGCGAACTATTTGAAATTGATGCTTTGACTCTCGAGGTTAATAGAGTTTTGAGTTTGGACAAAAAAAAAATGAATCATCAAGGCATGATGCATCATTCTATAATTAAGCCAACATGGGTTATGCCTCATCCAAATGGAAAAAAACTTTATATTGCAGGCAACGGATCCAATGAAATCATTGAGGTTGACATTAATTATTGGAGCATCACAAACAGAATTGATACTGGGAAAGGGCCGTATAATGTTGATGTTTCTCCAAATGGAAAATATTTGATTGCAACATTAAAGGGTGAAGGAAAAACTGCAATTTGGGAGCTTGGTAAGAAAAGAAAATCTTTGATTTCAAACACTTCCAGCGTCTCACATGGAGTCGTTATATCTCCGGACAGTAAATATGCTTTTGTGTCTGTTGAGGGAAAAGGAGGAGAGCCAGGCCTTGTAGATGTAATAGATATTAAAAAGTCAAAAATTGTTAGTTCTGTTAATATAGGAAAACAGGCTGGCGGTATTGCCTTCTGGAAGCTTGAGCAATAATAATAAACATAGATGATTAATTCCTCACAAATAAGAGACTTTTTCCCTTCTATTGGAAGAGTTGATCATAATAACAATCAGATAATTTACCTAGATGGTCCTGGGGGAACACAAGTTCCAATTCAAGTAATTGAAGCCATTTCACAATATTACATTAAATCTAATGCTAACACTCATGGTGAGTTTATAACCAGCCAAGAGACTGATAAAGTTATGGATGATTTAAGGCTAAAAATGTCTGAATTTCTTGGATCAGACAGTCCAGATACAATTTCAATTGGTCAAAACATGACATCTTTAAATTATAGTCTTGCTAGAGCTTTAACTAAAAAATTTAATTCAGGAGATGAAGTTATTATAACTGAATTAGATCATGAGGCTAATAGGGGCCCTTGGAGAGTTCTTGAGGAAGTAGGTGTTAAACTGATTGAGGTATGCTTACTTCAAAACGGAGAACTTGATTATGAAGATTTTAGAAATAAAATTAATGATAAAACAGTTATGGTATGCATGGGGATGTCATCAAACGCTCTTGGAACGTTGAATGATTTTAAATTGGTTAAGTCTTTTCTTCCAGAAAACTGCTTATTCCTGCTTGACGCAGTTCACTATGCTCCTCATTTCTCAATTAATGTAAAAGAGCTTGGGTGTGATTTTCTCCTATGTTCTGCATATAAGTTTTATGGCCCACATGTTGGCTTTTTATATTCTAAACCAGGGTTGTTAGAACAACTAGAAACTGATCGTTTGGTGGTTCAAGATCAGAAGGCGCCATATATAATTGAGACGGGCACACTGAATCACGCTGCTTGTGCGGGAGTATCTGCCGCAATTGACTTTATTGCTAATATTGGAGAGGGTAGTTCATATAGGGGCAAATTAATAAATGCATTTTCAAAAATAAGCAGTCATGAATTCGAGCTTGCCAAACAGCTTTATGATTCGATAAACAATTTAGACAAAGTAAATGTTGTTGGCAAAGATTTTTTGGAAACTAAAAGAACACCAACAGTATCATTTATTCACTCTGATTTATCACCAAAAGAGGTTTGTAAAGCCCTTGCCTCAGAAAATATTTGTGCTTGGAATGGACACTTCTATGCTTTGAAAGCAATTCAAAAACTTCAGCTTGAGCACAGAGGTGGTGTAACAAGGCTTGGGGTTTCTATTTATAATACAAAGGAAGAGATTGAAAAAACAGTTTCAATCATTAAAAGTATTTAGCTTTTAATAATAATTACCTTAATCCAGATCAGATAAGTTGATTCCGATTATATCATCTAATATGGCATTAATCTTTTTAATTGTCTGTGGTTTTAGTAAGTCCATACTTTGGATATTCAGAAACAATATATCTTTATCTTTTATGGCACGTTTAACTTTATTAATCACCTTAAAATTACTTGTACCTGCTTTAACATTTATTTCTTCTAACATTGTTTTATTTGAGGTTACCACAAGATTTTTTTTAATTGAGTAGTGCCAAATTAAAGAGTAACACAGATATTGACTATGGTGTCTAAACCTAAATATTATTTGTTCACTTAACAAAGATTTATTTTTATTGAAATAATCTTTCAAAACCAATTTATTTAGTGCTCTTGGGGTGTGGTATGTTTTGAAATATCTTTTTTCAAACCCAGCTATCTTTGCACTTATTGCCTGAGCTCTATCAAACCCCCAGCTCTCAAGTTTATTTGGAAAAAAGAAATTCCTTATTCTTTTATACCATAGCTTATTAGGCTGTGTTTTCCACCTCCCCCTTACTATAGGCTTTCCATTATCAAACCAATCATCTTTTTTTGTTGGCTTAATTAAAAACATGTCATCATTAAAATATATAAAGTGTTCTGATAAACCTACTATGTTTTGAAGCATTGTTTCAATGGTACTCGCATTAAATGTTGGCAAAACGCTTAAGTGACCAGAAAAAATTTCTTTATGATCTACTATAAAAATTCGATCTTTATAAAAAGGTGACCAAGCCTTACTTTGTCTGAATATTTCTGGAGTTTGTTGATCAGTTACAATGTAAATGTTCCTAACGAAAGATGCAAACTTAAAAATAGATCTTACAACTATGCTAATTTCATTTACCTGATTAAACCTTGTCTTATTTGTTGACTCAAATTTGTTCTTTCCTTCAACAAACTTATTTTTTCTTAAAATAAATTTCTCGTCTTCTCCATCAACCCATATTATAACTGCATCTACATCCACGACCTAAACAAAATAAAAAAGTTTATCAATACTGATTTCAAGTGAAGAAGAAATCTTAAGCGCTACCTCAAGACCTGGAATGAATTTGTTTTTTTCTATTGAAATAATAGTCTGCCTACTAACACCAATCATTGAAGCTAATTCTTCCTGTGTTAAACCTCTACCTTTTCTATAATCTTTTACTCTATTAACTAGCATTTGTAAAATAAACCTTACAAACATAATACTTCTTTGTAAAATAAACTTTACAATTTACTCAAAACAAGCTATGTCAAGCAAACTTTACAAAATATAAAATCACTTTTGTAAAACTTACTTTACATTATATTTGTTAAGTTAGCTTTACTTTTTATAACCCTTAATATTTTAAGATATAATTAGTGCTTAAGCCTTTAGTTAAAGAAAGATGTTAAATAATAATTAAAACCTTAATGATTATACTATGTGAGTTTTCATTTTTCTAGTTTTGCGTAAATTTTAAAAAAATGAGAAAATTATTTACTTTATTAATTTTAATAGTATTAGCTTCTTGCAATACGAATCCAAATCAATCTAATATACAGCAAGCACAAGGTGTTGCAACTGCTGATAATATTTATAACATAGATACTAGTCAGAGCCAAATTATTTGGACTGGTAGAGAAGTATCGACAAGTTCTCACTATGGAACATTAGATTTTGTTTCTGGTAACTTTGAGATTTCTAATGGTTTAATTGTAAATGGAGAATTTATTGTTGATATGACTTCAATAAATAATCAAGACATGGAAGGAGATAGTAAAGAAAAGTTAGAAGGTCATTTAAAATCAGACGACTTTTTTTCTGTAGAATCTCATCCTTCAGCAGC
>Ga0129342_1000603_pt1 | contig 15619 bp, 10 predicted proteins | sample CPBDNA_5_FD_94426 | JGI IMG/M metagenome (GOLD analysis project Ga0129342, IMG submission 94426) | Freshwater to marine salinity gradient microbial communities from Chesapeake Bay, USA - CPBay_Sum_15_0.2_DNA | ecosystem: Environmental > Aquatic > Marine > Coastal | place: USA: Chesapeake Bay...
TAGAATTAAACCTAAAGACACCATTATTTACAATTACATAAATAAGTAATATAAATACAATAACAATTCCTATTACTATCCCCCCTATAATAAGATATTTTTTAGACATGATATTTATTTTATTATTAATATACTAATATATATTACTATATATTAGTATATTAATTTTGTAAAGACTATCTTTCTGTATCAAAGCCTGTTCCCGCTGGAATTAATCGTCCTATGATGACATTTTCCTTTAAGCCTCTTAGATGATCTTCTTTTCCAAATAAAGCAGCTTCTATCAATACTCTTGTAGTATTTTGGAAAGATGCAGCAGATAGGAAGCTCTCAGTATTAAGGGCTACTTTCGTAATACCTTGTAATAGAGGGTCAACTTGAATTTTATCTTCTTTAGCTTCAATCTGAATATTAAACTCTAATAATTGATCTCTAGTTATAGTTTGTCCTTTTAGATAATTAGATTTACCTGGTTCAGTAACCATATATCGGGATGTCATTTGCCTAACAATCATTTCAACATGTTTAATAGCAATCCCAGCCCCTTGAGAATTATAGATTTCTAGGATTTGTTGAATAATATATTTAGTCAAAGTCTCAATTCCAGCTTGTTTATATAGTTTTTCTAAATCAAGATGTCCTTCAGTTAGAGATTGTCCTATAGTAATTTTATCTCCAACCTTAACAATTACTATATCTACAATAGGGTCAGCTACAATTTCTTTAATCTCAGCTTTAGATTTAACAGCTTTAGCAGAGTCAACTTTAATTTTAATTCTAACTTCTCCAGCTGTTTCCAATACATCTACTACCACTCCATTTACTGGCGACATAATAGCAGGAGTTTTTGGATTACGAGCTTCAAAAACCTCTTCTACTCTAGGCAGACCTTTGGTTACATCTGCAGCTCCAGCCGAACCTCCTTGATGGAAAGTACGCATAGTCAACTGAGTAGCCGGTTCTCCAATTGCTTGAGCAGTTACAATTCCTACCGCTTCTCCAATTTTTACTAACTCATTTCGCCCGAGGTCAATTCCATAACAAGATTGACAAACTCCACGAATAGTTTTACAGCTAACAAGACTTCTAATTCGGACATTATCTATTCCTGACTCATCTATAAGCTTAGCTTGCTGATGAGTAATCATTTCACCTTCCTTTACGATAACATCTTTAGTCTTAGGATTGATAATATCCTCTATAGCTTTTCTTCCAAATAAGAAATTATCAAAACTATCACCTGCATATTCAGCATCAGTTCTAGATAATAATAATCCCTCAGTATCACCACAATCTACTTCTTTGACTACAATATCTTGATTTACATCCACTAATCTTCTAGTCAAATATCCAGAAGTAGCTGTTTTAAGAGCTGTATCTACAAGTCCCTTACGAGCTCCATGAGTTGAAATGAAATATTCTAATTCTGATAATCCTTCTAAGAAACTTGAAGTGATGGGAGTCTCAATAATTTTTCCAGACGGAGAAATCATCAATCCTTTCATTCCAGCTATCTGAGTTAATTGTCCCCAAGATCCTCTTGCTCCAGAATCAATCATTGAGAATACAGGTCCTTTTTTATCTACTTCAGATTTTACTAAATCACCAATATCAATAGAGGTCTTACTCCAAATATCTATAATTTGAGCATATCTCTCTTTTTCAGTTAGAAGTCCGTCTGCAAATTGACTGGTGATTTCCTCCACACCATCTTGAGCATTTTTGATCAATTTTACTCTTCCATTAGATACAGTAAAGTCACTGATAGCCCAAGATAATCCAGATCTAGTCATTTCTTCAAAACCAAATTTCTTAATTCTATCTAATAATTCCCCAACTTCTGGTTGAGAGAATGAATATAAAGCTTTATTCAGAATACTCTTAAGTTGTTTTTTACCAACAACTTCATTGATATAGTCGAAGCCATCAGGCAAAATTTCATTAAATGAGATTCTACCTACTGTTGTTTTGATGATTTCTCCATTAAGTTTAGGTTCTTTTCTAATCTCTACTAATTCTCTTAATGCAATTTGTCCATGATCATATGCCACTATGGTCTCATCAAAGTTTTTGAATACTTTAATATCTCCTTTACTATCATCTACAATAGTAGTGTAATAAATCCCCAAAACCATATCTTGAGATGGAGCAGAAGAAGGGCTACCATCAGAAGGTTTCATAAGATTATGGTCAGAAATCATCAATTCTCCAGCTTCTCTTACAGCCTCTTCTGATAGAGGTACATGCACAGCCATTTGGTCACCATCAAAGTCAGCATTAAATGGACTACATACCATTGGATTTAATTGAATAGCTTTACCTTCAATTAAAACTGGTTTGAAAGCTTGAATACTCAATCTATGTAAGGTAGGAGCTCGGTTTAACAAGACATATCTATGCTCAATGACTTCATCTAAAATATCCCAAACAATATCAATCCCCTGCTCAATAAGTCTAGTAGCACTTCTAATATTATGAGCTAATTCATCCTCTATCAAACGATTGATAATAAATGGTTTAAATAATTCTAAGGCCATAGTTTTTGGGATACCACACTCATTAATCTTAAGATTAGGTCCAACTACTATTACAGAACGAGCAGAATAGTCTACTCTTTTTCCAAGTAAATTTTGTCTGAATCGTCCTTGTTTCCCTTTCAGAGAATCAGCCAAAGATTTCAAAGCTCTTTTTTGTCCAGTTGAGGCGACTGTAGTAGATTGTCCTTTTCTCATTGAATTATCAATCAAAGCATCTACTGCCTCTTGTAACATTCTTTTTTCATTACGTACAATAACTTCAGGAGCTCTTTGAGACATCAATTTCTTAAGACGATTATTTCTATTGATTACTCTTCTGTATAAATCATTTAGATCTGATGTAGCAAATCGTCCTCCATCTAAAGCTACCATTGGACGTAAATCTGGTGGGATAACTGGAAGATGAGTTAGGAACATCCATTCAGGTCTCACTTCAGCTTGATGTAAACCTCCCAAGAATCTAATTTTCTTCATTATTTTTTGAGCTTTTGCACCATCAGCAACTTCTAATTCTTTATCTAAATTAGCTAATTCAACCTCCAAATTAATACCACTAAAAATTTCTCTTAAGACAGTAGATCCAGTCGCAGCTTTAAATACAGGTGCAAATTTCATAGACATTAATCTATAGTCAATTTCTGAAATAATATTCCATTTTTCAAGTGTATTAAGGAAGTCTAAGTTCTGTTGCTTAGAGTCAAACATTTCTTTTAGAGCCTCTTCGCTATCGTTCCCAGTACTAGTCAAATCTTTAAGTTTAGATTTATACTCTGCCTCTACTTGTTTTATATAATCTTTTTTGAGATGCTCATCAACTTCAGTAATAATATAGCTAGAGTAATACACTACTTTTTCTACATTAGCTAGAGTTTGGTCTAGAACCAAAGCAATTCGACTAGGAATATTTCTTAAAAACCAAATATGAGCAATAGGTACCGCAAGCTCAATATGTCCCATTCTTTCTCTTCTAACAGAAGCTTTAGTAACTTCTACACCACATTTATCACAGATGATTCCCTTATATCGAATTCTTCTGTATTTTCCACAAGAACATTCAAAGTCACGGACTGGCCCAAAAATCTTCTCAGAAAACAATCCATCTTTTTCAGCTTTTTGAGTACGATAGTTTATAGTTTCAGGTTTAGTAACCTCTCCATGAGACCAAGATAAAATATCCTCTGGAGAAGCTAAATTTAATTGTATAGAATCAAAGTCAACCACATTCATAGATATGGTCTCTGGAGTATTGTTAGGGGTAAGTTGATTATTCATAGAGATATCTTATTAAATGATGATTATTCTTGAGGTGCTTCTACGAGTGTTTTGGCATTTTTCAATTTTACATTGATACCAAGTCCTTTTAATTCATTTACCAATACATGGAAAGATGACGGTATATATGGAGCTTGAATTTTCTCACCTTTGATGATAGATTCATAGGCTCTTGAGCGCCCAATTACATCATCAGATTTGATAGTTAGCATTTCTTGTAACATATGTGCAGCTCCATAACCTTCGAAAGCCCATACTTCCATTTCTCCTAGTCTCTGACCTCCCATCTGTGCTTTTCCTCCAAGAGGTTGTTGAGTAATCAATGAATAAGGTCCAGTTGATCTCATATGTAATTTATCCTCAATTAAATGGTTTAATTTCATCACATACATAACTCCAACAGTTGTTTTATCTCTATATGCTTCACCGGTCTTACCATCATAAAGTTGAATTTTCCCATCTTCTGGTAAACTAGCTTCTCTCAAAAGCTCCTTGATTTTATCCATACTAATTCCATTTAAAGCAGGAGTAGCAACTTTCATTCCAAGAGCAGCAACAGCAAGCCCTAAGTGAGTCTCATAAACCTGCCCTAGATTCATACGAGAGGCAATTCCAAGAGGAGTCAATAGAATATCCAAAGGCATTCCATCAGCTGAGAATGGCATATCTTCTTGAGGTAGAATTTTAGCAATAACCCCCTTATTCCCATGCCTACCAGCTAATTTATCTCCAACACTAACTTTTCTTAAATGTACTACACTAACCTGAACTCTTTTGATAACACCACTAGGAAGTTTATCTCCATTAGCTCTAGTAAATATCTTTACTCCAACAACTTTCCCTTGATGACCATTAGGCATCTTGAGAGAAGTATCCTTGACCTCTCTAGATTTCTCACCAAAAATTACTCTCAATAATCTTTCCTCAGCAGTAAGGTCAGTCTCACCCTTAGGACTAATTTTACCAATCAAAATACTCCCAGCTTTAACAGTAGCTCCGATTCTAACAATACCCTCAGCATCTAAGTCTTTCAATCTTTCTTCAGAAACATTAGGAATATCTCTAGTAACTTGCTCTTCTCCAAGACGGGTATCAGATACATCAATTGAAAAATCTTCAATATGAACAGAAGTAAAGACATCTTCCTTCACTAATCTATCTGAGATAATAATAGCATCCTCAAAGTTATTCCCTTCATAGGACATAAATCCTACTCTCAAGTTTTGCCCCAATGCCAATTCCCCATCTTGCATAGAAGACCCATCAGCTAACAAATCCCCTCTTTTCACCTTTTGTCCTGGGATACACTTTATCTTTTGGTTAACACTAGTAGATTGATTAGAGTTTAAGAATTTAGTAAGATCAAATCTAGTTCTTTGTTTAGATTTAGCATATTCGAATACAATATGAGAAGCATCAGCTTCAATCACAACACCATCTTCAGGAGCCAAAATAAGCTGCCCACTATAAATAGCAGCATCTTTTTCCATACCAGTTCCTACCATAGGAGAGTCGCTTTTAATAGACGGCACTCCCTGCTTTTGCATGTTTGAACCCATCAAAGCTCTAGCAGAGTCATTATGTTCTACAAAAGGAATCAAAGAAGTAGATACAGAAATTAATTGTTTTGGAGAAACATTAATAAATTCAATATCATCTCTATCAGCCACAATAACATTACTATCTTTACGAGAAATAATTCTGTCATTTTGAATCATTCCATTCTCATCAATATCAACCACAGCAGAAGCAATAAGATAATTTTTTTCTGTAGCTGCATCAAAGTAAACAACTTCATCAGTCACTCGTCCTTTTACAACCTTTCTAAAAGGAGTTTCCAAAAATCCATATTCATTAATATGAGCATAAGTAGCTAATTGCCCAATCAAACCAATATTAGGACCTTCAGGAGTAGCAATCGGACAAATTCTACCAAAAGAAGTAGGATGTACATCGCGAACCTCAAATCCAGCTCTATCACGAGCAAGCCCATTAGGCCCCAAAGCAGAAACTCTTCTCTTATGTTCTAATTCAGACAAAGTATTAATCTGATCCATGTATTGAGATAATTGACTAGAAGAGAAAAACTCATGAATAGCAGCCACCAACGGACGAGCATTAATTACACTAGTAGGAGTAATACTCTCAGGATCAGCCGTACTCATTCTATCCTTAATAATCTTCTCCATACGAGCAAAACCAACTCTAGCTCTCTCTTGCACCAACTCCCCAATCAAACGGACTCTTCTATTGCTAAGATTATCAATATCATCAGGCATAGCCTCAGGAGTATTATTAAGCCTTAGAATCTCTTTTACAATCATTATAAAATCTTCCACTTGTAGAACTCTATGCTTTGGCTCTTCACTAAGATTAACACCCAATCTAGAATTCACCTTATATCTTCCAACCTTTCCAAGATCATAACGACTGAAATTAAAGAACATACTCTCAATTAATTGCCTCGCATTATCATCAGTAGCTAAATCACCCGGTCGAATTCTTCTATACACTTCCACAAAACCAGATTTCTGATCTTTAGCAATATCCTTATTAATAGTCTCTTTAATAAACTTTATTTTTCCAGTATCAACATCAGCAAAAGTAGAAATAAGTTCATTATTCTTCCCCAAACCAAAAGCTCGAAGCAAAGCAGTCAAAGCCACCTTTCTTTTTCTGTCAATTTTCACCCACATTACACCCGCTCCATCAGTCTCAATCTCAATCCAAGCCCCACGAGTAGGAATCAGTTTAGCTCCAAAGAATCTCTTATCACGAGTAATATTCTCAGTAAAGAAAACCCCAGGAGAGCGTAAAATCTGAGCAATAATAACTCTCTCAGTTCCATTAATAATAAAGGTCCCACGCTCAGTCATCATAGGTACATCACCTAAGAAAACTTCCTGAGTAGTTTTCTTTTTAGTCTCATTATTAATCAGAGTAATCTTAGCTCTAAGCGGAGCTTCAAAAGTAATATTTTTAGCTCTAGACTGTACCTCAGAAAGCTTCGGCTCATCTATTCTATAACCTTCAAATTCTAATCTATATTCGTTTCCAGTCCAATCCACTACAGGATAATGCTCCTCAAATAAATCTTTTAAACCCTCCTGCAAAAACCATTTATAAGAAGTTAATTGTGGCTCAATCAAATTGGGCAATTCCAAGTCCACTGATTTTTTAAAGAAAACTCTCTGATTTTTTGACATATGCATTCTGTTATCTAATAAATACCAAAGAAAATAAGTTAAGAATAAATACTCAAGATAGCACTAATAAACAAAAAATAAGCAATGGTTATCCCGTTACTTTAGAATTTACTAATTACTGATATCTGTATTATCATCAAATTTGATAATATTTATACTTAATATGAACTATCTCTCATTACTCATCCATTCTTTTAATAATACTATAAAAATACAATATAGTCAATACATTTGATTATATACACCGGTTTAGATTAATATTAATGATTGGATATAAAATTATTCAATGCAGTCTTTGCTGTTTGGCTTTCAAAAATTGCAGTATGACCCCCAGGTATTTCAACAAATTTACTAGCCATACAATTATCACAATTTACTATCTCATTTTTAAATGTTGGCCAAGAATGCAGCTGAATCGCTGAATCAGCTAATCCTTGTACAAACAATATATCTGATTTAAAACTATCATTATAATTTAATAATGATCTCTGAGAATATGCATTTGGATTTGCAGATGTAGATCCATATTCATTTCTCAAGTTATCGCAACTATAACTTGCTTGAATTTTCCCACTTTCCTCTAACTGACATCTATAAAGTAAATCTAAAGGTCCTGGTGCATTTGCAATTACCCCGTTTGTTTGATGCATTGTGTTAAGACGAGTAACTAAATATCCCCCTTGTGAATGTCCTGCTAAAAATATTTTGTTAACTGTAATACCTAAGTCTTGACTTGCTTGATTCTTTACCCATAGCAAAGCAGCTTCTGCTTGTTTTATATTATCACCAAAAAGAATATTCCGTTGAGGATGGGCTACACTAACAAGCATCATATTTTGACTATCTAGAAGGTTTTTAAATTCAGTAAGAGTTCTGTCAGCAGCAGTCAATATAGCATCATCACTTTCTACAGTCCCATGATAAGTAATCAGTACATCCACTTCATTAATACTTGGTTTATCAATAATAACATCCACATTGACTCCATTATAATTAATAGACCTTGTTGTTTTATAAGCTGTAGAGTCATTGGTTACGGGAGCTATGGTTATAGGAGATGATGTCTGATTTAGCATTAGTTTTTTTATACCAGTATTATTATAAAACAATACTAAAAGCAATAAAAGCACTATAAATCCTATAATAAAAGCTAATTTATTATCCATTTCTTGATTTAATTAATTGAATGTTGCTTGAAAAATTCCCATATTATATCGGTAGCTACTATATCCTCACTTTTTATCCCATTTGTTACTTCTGAGTATTGTCTGCCGCTGGTTCCAGGCCAAGTATGACCTCCTCCTTCAACAGTGTATAGAATAACCTCATATCCATCCTTACAATTTTCATACTCTTTTTTTTGTATTGTTGTCCCATCATCTGGAGCTATATCCGGTTCTTGGGAAATAATTGGGGATAATGAACAACCATTATGTTTTGCCCAAAATTCAATTGTATCAGAGGCTGATAGAACCTTCCCTAATTTTCTATTCCCAAAGGGCCCTACAATATCCCCTCCTTTATAAGGCATTATAGAGTCATCCAAACCATTAATTGCTAATACTGAAATTGGTTTTGTTGGCAAACATCCTGGATAAAAATTTTGAGAGATATTACCCGTAACAGGAGCCACTGCAGCTATTTTAGTAGATAATTCACATGCAAGACGATAAGACATCATTGCCCCGTTTGACATTCCTGTTACATAAACACGATTTGAGTCTACATTGAATGTATTTGTGGCATAATCAATTAATGCAGATATAAAACCGACATCATTAATATTTTCTGTATGAGCACGATGCCTAGTTTCTCCGCTACCTCTTCCATCATTCCAATTATTCTCAACCCCTTCTGGATAAATTACAATAAACCCTTCACTATTGGATAAAGTATTGAGTTGTGTTAGTTCCATTATACTTTTACTGCTTCCACCACCACCATGTAATGCAATTATAAGAGGTGATAAGGTATTGTTATCATATGAGGTTGGGATATGGATTGTATAAGTCCTGACTAAACCATCATATTGAAAGGTGAGGTCATGATCTCCTGCACCCAATGTATCAACTGTAGAAGGTGAATTCAAAGTAGATTTATTATTAGTAACAGCAAATAGAACAGTTATACCCAGCAGTATTACTATAAATATTAATATTTTTTTTATATGCATATGATTAGGATTAAAAATTTCTAAACTAAAACAATAATAACATTTACATATTATCATTTCTATGATTAAAATATAATATATATTTTATAATCAATCTAGGGAAATTACTTGTGACCGAACCCCTTGAGTAATCTGCCTCAGTGGCATATTACTATAATCTGTGCTCCCGCAGGGGTTCGAACCCCGAATGACGGTTCCGAAGACCGTAGTGATATCCAGTTTCACCACAGGAGCAAAATAGCAAAATATTAGTAGCCTCGACGGGATTCGAACCCGTGTTACCAGGATGAAAACCTGGCGTCCTAGACCGGACTAGACGACAAGGCCAATAAAAGTATAGTGAATTATAACAAAATTTTTATAGTAGGTCAAATTTTTACGGGCATCTTTGCTTTGATGTCCTCCTTTGGAGGAGGTGGCACAAAGTTCCGGTGGTGGACTGCGTAAGCAGGACGGGGTGGAAATACACTTTATCCACCCACTCCCCTACTACAATATCCTATTGATGCTTTACAAAAGTCAAAGCCCAACCAATTTTACCACCACGACCAGTTCGTCCAATTCTATGAATATAATCCTCCTCAGTTCTTGGCAATTCATAATTGACAACATGAGTAATATCCCCAACATCAATACCACGAGAAGCCACATCAGTACCAATCATAATCCAAGCCTCATTGTTTTTGAATTTCTTCAAAGCAATTTGCCTATGCATTTGAGTTTTATCACCATGAATAGACTCCACATCAAAACCATGCTGTTGCAAATCCTTATATAAATTCTCAACCGCCATCTTAGTCTCACAGAAAATAAGCACTTTTTTAACCTCATCTTTATTCAAGATATCTATTAATAAGTCCATCTTATTATCATTACGAGTCACAGGCACAATATCTTGATGAACATTGTTACTAGCTACATTATTAGATAGCAGCACACTAACAGGATTCACAAGGAAAGTCTCCATCAATTGTTTAGTCTTACCCTCCGTAGTAGCAGAGAAGAATAATTTTTGAGTCTCCTTAGGCAATAATTCCAAGATATATCTAATCTCATCAATAAATCCCATATCCAACATTCTATCCACCTCATCCAAGACAACAGTAGAAAAAGTACTCATATCAATAGCCTTACGGTTAATCAAATCCTTGAATCTACCAGGAGTAGCAATAATAAATTGATTATGACGAGACAAACGGAACATTTGCTTACGAATAGGAGTACCCCCAATACAAACCGTACTGTAGATATTCTGTCCACGATTTGTTATTTTATGAAGTTCCTGTTCAATTTGTAAAGCTAATTCTCTAGTTGGAGCTAATATGACAGCTGATTTTTTAGAATCCAAAGTCATATTATGCAAAAGAGGTAAAAGGAAAGCCAAAGTCTTACCAGTACCAGTCGCAGCAAGACCAATAATATCCTTACCTTCCATAATAGGCTTAATCGACTGATCTTGAATCGGAGTAGGAGTAATCATACCCTTTGCAGTCAAAGCCTGTTGAATCCAATCAGCAAAACCAAAGTCAGCAAAGGTATGAGAAATCACAACCTCAGCAGCTGGAGTAGGTTTTGCAACCTTTACAAATAAAGACTGGTCCAATTGCTTAGGTCCAGATTTTCTTCTACCATATCTACCTCCGCCTCCAGAACCACCAAATCTTGACCTAGAACCAAAAGAACTGTTAGAAGAAAAATTATTATTATATCTATTAGAAGAATTAGAGCGATTAGAAAATCTGCTACTACTATTATTAGAGTACGCCATATAAAATATGTTTAAAAAATATGATATGGAATATAGATACCAATCATATACATACTCAGTATAAACGACATCTATGACCACATTAGCTAGTATAGTATCATATGACTTTAAATTTGTCAAGCTTTGATAACAGCAAAACTTAGATAGTAGTAACTTGGTCCTCCTTTGGAGGAGGTGGCACGAAGTTCCGGGTTTGGACATAGATTAAAGTATAACCTACTAATAGTTTAAGTGTTTTTCTTTAACTTATATACAAAATCCCCCAAGCAAAAGCTGGAGTAAAAGTTGGAGTAAAAATACTTAATGATAAATTCTCAGCATCATATTTATTCGGATTTCATCTGGAGTAGCTTCTCTCCATGTATGTTTATATCCTGGTCCACTCATATCAAGATGATTTACATATATATCAGGATCTGAATCTAGAATCTCAAACCTATTATTGATAGTCCTCCCTTCAGGAGTCATGATTTTAATCACTATGTACACAAATGATTTTGCAATACATTTTAATATATATCACTATATTATGTTTTTATCAATATTTACAAGCGTCAAAGAGATGTCTTTCTATATACTCAACAATAATTTGTATTATATCCTAAAATTAACTATAATGAGTATAGTTAATAATTTAAATCTATGACATTAAATCCAAGAACAAAATATCTTCAAATAGCATTCAATAGAGACAAAAATATTGTTAGTAACATGGTAAGAAGCTTACCGAAATCAGAAAATTTGATTCTTGAAGCCGGAACAACTTTTGTAAAAGAGTATGGAACAGAATCTATTACAATTCTAAAGAACACTTATTATAATCAACATAGACAAGACATATATTGTGTTGCAGATTTAAAATCAATGGATAGAGCTGAAAGAGAAGTTAAAGAATTTGCTAGCGTTGGAGCTAATGCTATTACTTGTCTCGGACTTGCACCTATTGAGACGATAGATTTATTCATAGAAGAATGCGCCAAGAACAATATAGATTCTATTATTGATATGATTAATGTTCCCTACCCATTTGAGATAACCCAAAAATTTAAAAAATTACCTAAAATACTTCTTCTTCACAGAGGAGTTGACGAAGGTCACAATAAAGAAAAACCAATGCCTTATAAAGAGATTCATAGAATCAAAGGTACATATAATAATTTAATGATTGCAATTGCTGGTGGAGAAAATCAAAGAGAAGTGAGGCGAACTTTTTTTAATGATGCTGACATTTCTATTGTATGGAAAGAATTAGCAGAAAACTCTAATTATACTAAAAGTATAGTGGAAAACTATCTAAAATTTACTAAATAATATGAATGATAAACTAGCCTGGTCAATTATAGGTATTACATTTGTGATTAATATTGTATTGAGTTTAATATCTGGCATAATAATTAAATATTTACTTAACAATAAAGTAAAAAACTTTTCACAATTAAAAAACTTAAATAAAAAGAATGGCAAAGATTTTATCTCCCTTTTCACTAATTCTAATACTCTTACCTCTCTGTATAATCTAGCTTTTGGAGATAATAAAAATCTAATTGAAGCTTATTCCATTAATAAAAAATCTATTCCTAAGATTGAACTATCTAGGAAAAAGAAATTTTTACATATTGCTCTTAATAGTACATTAGAAGAATCTGAAAGAATAGCTCAAAATATTAATATCAAAGAAAGAGTTTTGGTAGAAGTTGGTACTCCTTTGATTAAGGTCTATGGAATAAAAGCTATAACCACAATCAAAAATGCTTTACCAAGAGGATCCTATATAATAGCTGACTCAAAATGCTCTGATATGGCAGAAAAAGAAGTTCAACTCATGTCTCATGCTGGTGCTAATGCTGTTACTTGTCTTGGAATATCTTCAATTGAGACCCTAGATATTTTTATTGCTAAATGCGAAGAACACAATATAGATTCTATGATAGATATGATGGGTATAGAATCTCCTTTAGAAAAATTAAAAGAACTAAAAAAATTGCCTAAAGTTGTAATTTTACATAGAGGAGTTGATGAGACAAACATATCTAAATTTAAACTTTTACCTTATTATCAGATAAAGCAAATCAAAGGAGCTTATAATGATGTTTTGATAGCTGTTGCTGGTGGTGACACTCTAAAAGAAATAGAAAGTTCAATCTTTAATGGGGCGGATATTATTACTGTTTGGAAAGATTTTTATAGTTTCAAGAAAGATGAAAATAATATAGTAGATCAATTCTTAAAACAAATAAAATAAAGATATAATAACAATCTATTTATCTAATTGTTTGCTTAGCGATTGAATTCCTTCCATTACTTCTACTGGCAATGCAAATATTACTGTCTTTGATGGATCTGGATTAATCTTTTCTATAGTCTGCAATGTTCTCATAGATATTCCACCTGGGACAGAACTAAGTACCTTAGCTGCCTCCGCTAATCTTTCTGAAGCTTGATACTCTCCTTGTGATCTAATTATTATAGCTCTTCTTTCTCTTTCTGATTCAGCTTGTTTTGCCATCACTCTTTTCATATCTGCTGGCAACTCTATATCCTGAATTTTTATATCTGTAACATGAATCCCCCAAGATTTTGTAGCTCCAGACACAATATTTTGTATTTCTTCAGCAATTTTTTCTCTTTCAGATAAAAGAGCATCTAATTCTATTCCTCCTGTCACATCACGAAGAGCAGCTTGTGCATATTGTGAGATAGCTAATGTATAATTTTGAATATTCAATATAGCATTTTCAGCTGATTCTACTTGAAAGTAAACTACCGCATTAATCCCAACTGGCACATTGTCCTTAGTAATGACTTCTTGTTGAGGAATATCTGTAGTTGTAATACGAATATCTACTTTTACCATTCTTTGTATAAAAGGTATTATTACAGTCAGACCTGGATTTCTCATTCCAGAGTATTGCCCCAATGTTAGAACTACTCCCCTTTCATATTGATCTACAATTTTGAGCCCAGATAAGATGAATACGATTAATCCTATCCCTACAAATGTTATAAGTACTAGTATTGCTTCCATATATTTTGTAATTTAATTAACATATATAAATAATATCACTTACTTATATAATTGACAATAGATATAGGGATAAAACCTAAATTGATTTAAATTCCCCTCTTGAGAGGTGTACAGCTTCACTGGACGGGGTGGAGTATTTTGTAATTAAAGTTACCCCTCCACCTGTCTGATTGACAATACAGACAAATTTTGATATCTTACCTATGTCCTCGCATTAATTGCGACCAATGAACAAAATAGCAACCCCACCTCATCCAGATCAAGACAAACCAGCTGATCAAACATCAGAACAATCATCGACTCAATTCAAAGAATATGAAGGTATCGAAGAAGATTCAGATTATGAAAACTGGGAAAAACTAGAAAAAGAAATTGAAGAAGGTAAATACGACCTAAGCGGACTACTAATGAATTAGAAATTCAACAAAACAACCACCCCCGACACACAGTGTTCGGGGATTTTTTTTATTTACCTAATACCTACCCCAAAAATTCTCTCATTATATCCAGATATTTGTCTTGCTCTCTTTTATCCTGCAATATAGCATATTGTAGTTTTACTTATTCAATTACCTGAACCTGTACTTTTTCTGACATTTTTTCCAATAACTCATAAATGAACCATAATATGAATTAATCTCAGGATACATATAATCAATTGGTATAAAATGAATGTTAGGTATCACATTCCAATGCTCAATCGCAGGATATTGTCTTGCTGTGATGGTTTTATAGTTACTAAGGTCTAAATCACCGATTTCACCTACAAATACCTGGAGATTATCGATATTGGAGGTAAGATCAAGTATAAAGTTAATTCTCTTTTGAGACATTGGAAACTTAACAAAATGACTTGGTTCTAGAATTAATATTCTATCAGATTGAGAGATATGACTAGCAAATGTTGGGTCTAGACTCCAAGGATGAAACAATATAAGGTTTTCTGACTGTACGCCATTATGTTGATACAATTTCATAGCTGAATCTTGCTCTTGGTACTCCTCTATCCATATATTGAGGGGGCATATCAAATCCAAATTTACTGTCTTAACAAGAACATCCGGTGTCTTTAATGTTACTAATTCCTCATAAGACACATCAAGAAAGGTGTTGTATTGATTTGTCTTAGAATACTTGTTGATATTTTCTTGATTTGCAAAATACTTTTTGGAGCTAAATGTCCCTGATACCCATTGCCATGACAAGGTGTTGGAGGCTATATCTCCATCTAGTAGATGATAATACATCCATTGACTTGGGATTTTCCAATATGATTTAGCGATATTTGTGACTAGAGAAGCCGTCCACATTCTTGCATGATTATGCATATATCCAGTCTGGTAGAGTTCTTCAATGGCTGAGTCTATGGTATTGATACCTGTATTGGCATCTACTATATTTGAGGAGATTTGAGTATTAGAATAAGATGCTGGATGTTTTAGGTCAGTCCAAATATCATCCATTTTATTTTCCCACACTCTAAGAAAATACTCCTTCCACGCAAGTTCAAATATCAGCTTTTCTATCTTTTCAGATGAATAATTAGTTTCTAAAAAAGTTTTGACTTGATTTAGACCTATCACCCCATGAGTAAGATAGGGCGATAACCGCGTCACATTTCCATCAAGAAAATTACGA
>Ga0129342_1000606_pt1 | contig 15602 bp, 22 predicted proteins | sample CPBDNA_5_FD_94426 | JGI IMG/M metagenome (GOLD analysis project Ga0129342, IMG submission 94426) | Freshwater to marine salinity gradient microbial communities from Chesapeake Bay, USA - CPBay_Sum_15_0.2_DNA | ecosystem: Environmental > Aquatic > Marine > Coastal | place: USA: Chesapeake Bay...
CCATATCAGCCCCCAGACTAATAAGACTAGGAGCCAGAAAAGTAGTATTTTTTGAGATTGTTCATAAGTAATTGAGTTAATAAATTGCTTCATTTTGTTGTGTCTCCCTTTTGTTGTTAGTCCTTGCACTCACAAGGCTCTTGTACAGTTTCTATAAAATGATCCTTCAGGCTTGGCTGTTGTCTCCTGTACTTCATATATTCAGCCCATGAAAAGCTCCGACCTAACCCCTTAACAGTTTTAAGTTCTGCGTTTCTTTCCATCGCACAAGCTCTTTCAAACAAATCTGGGTGATTTTCTGCAAGCCATTCAATCTCATGCTTTTTTGATGCAGGACAGAAAAAGCATGCGCTTTTTTTAGGGGGCTCAAATCCATGCTTTTTAATCAAATCCTTGCATCCTTCTCGATCTAGCCCCCATTCGATCAATGGAAATTCAAGAACAAATTTGGCGTACTCTTTCTGTCTATTCTTGTATCTATGCTCTTCATCTAGATCGTAACCGATCCATTTAACAGGTTTCAAACCTGTTTCTTTCATCCATTCCTTGTATTTACTAATAAAAAGTTTGTCCGATGGCTCAGCCTTAAACTTCAAGCTGCACGACTTAAACCCATAAGCTAACGAAGGCAATGATTTATAACTAACAGCAAAATCCTCAAGGCTAGTTACTTTTCCCTTATAGACACATCGAGCTATATGTATTTCTAGGTTGTGATTCTCTTTAAGCCACTGGTTTAAGGTTTCAATCCATGCATAAGTCTCTGGGTGTTCTCCACCGGTGTCAGCAAAACATATAAAATCTATTTCAATACCTCGTTCCAATGCCCCTAAAATCATGGCAGTGCTATTAACACCACCACCGAAGGGAAGAAACAAAGGCACTTCCTTTTTTTGATATTCACAAAAAATCATTATTCTTTCCCTCGTAGGCAGATCCGGCAAGGTACTTTGTGAAAGTAGTCCTCGGCTTCTCTACACCACCGCAGTATAAGTACTTCGCCATTCTCAGCTAAAAGATTGTCAGATCCCAGAAGAGGTGCGCCACAGGGACGCATTTGTTTAGTTTTTTCGTTACTCATTATCAGCTCCTACAAAACGCCTTCAGCCTCTAAAATCCAAGGCTTTACGGCTTCTAAACTGGCCTTACTTTCTCGTAAAGGCCATGAATTCTCATTAATGCTAGATATGATAAGCGGTAGCGTACTATCCACCAAGTTTTTACCTCTTGCGACAAGCTCGGAGGGTAAGATTTGATAGAAAATATTTACAGGGCTTGTTTTTGTGACAGCCAAAAAAATAAAAGCTTTAGGCTTGTACCCGAAATGCTCTTGGAACATCCGACTATACCAAACTTGTTGCACATCGTATTTGAATGATATGCAGTGCTCTAAAAATTCCTGTTCAGATCTTGCGCTAGTAGTTTTCAGATCTAAGATTGTATCGTTATATATACAATCGAATCGGGCTTTGGTTTTAATTCCCTCATGTTCTCCATAGATCGAAATCTCGTTCTCCCCTTCTTTGAACCACTTAGCGAATGGTGAGAACATTAAAACAGCTTCTTGTTCTAGTAGAATGGGATCAACAATACTTTTATGTGAGTTCTCAGACTTCCACAGCTTGCCCTCTTTAGTAGCAAGGCTCAAGCCTTCCGGCTTAATTGTGTATTCATCCTCAAACCGCTCAGGCTCTAATACTTTTGCGTGTAGAGCGTCACCTTGTTTATAGGCTTCTTTGCTTACCTCTGGGAGTTTTACGTCTGACCAGTACCTTAGACCGGCCATGAACGGATTATCTATGTACTGCTTGAGCATACTGTTATTAATTGCTCTTGTTGCATGGTATTTGTTTGCTTCGTCTTGTATTTTCATTATTCGCCCCTCACTAGTTCATCAAGTTTTTTACTAAAATTGTTTAAGTACCCTGCGCTCCATTGGTGGGGCTGTCCCTTAAATGTTCCGGCTATCTCTTCGATTTGCTCTATAGTCAAACCATCTTGTAAGTAACTTTCTATTAAAGCGTTGTATGCATCTTGGCTTTTTTGCTCTTTTGGTTTTAGCTTTGGTATTTCTACTGTTACTGAATCGGCTTGAGGTATTGCAGTATCCAGATCAATTACAGGCTTTTCGACTCGCACCGCTGCACCTTTGTCTACAGGCTGAGCCGGTAGCGGTTCTTCCAACTCTTCAGAGCTAATTAAACCTAGCAATGCATCGGCAAATTGTGTCCTAAGTGCCCAGGTTCTAGCACGATTCTTTAACATCTTTGTAGGGTATTGACTCCAAGGGCCAGACTTGCCCCATAATCGGGCCTGTTTTGCTTCTGCTTCACTAAAACTTTCTACTACAGGGGGCTTTCCCTTTCGAAGAGCTTTGCACGTTGCTGTATTAGTTTTTTCATCGAACACTGTTTCAACACCTTCATACTCTGGATGACTCTGGCATACTGCGAGTAATGCATCGCCCCAGAGTGTCGGCCTTCCGTTAATCACACTAATATTCTGCACAGCTTGGAACGGATTAAGGCCGATTTGTTGCCCCATGCTTATACAGATAAAAATATCCTGTGCGCTTTTGTGCCCTGCACTGAATGATGTTTTACTTAAAATATCTGCAAGCTTCCAAGCTTGCCCTAGATTGTTTGGCTTAAATTCAGCCAGATCCGTCCATGACTCTTTTTCTTTGTTTTCCATCTTAATACCTTTCGTAATAAAAAAGCCCTGAGTGCTTGCGATCCGTAGAGATCCTCAGGGCACAGCCGAAGCTGTTTATGTTTTAATTGGTTTTCGAACCGCAAGCAGATTCATTTTATAACTAAATAACTCGATTTGTCAAAACGGTATTTCATCTTCTGCCATTACCGGAGCATCGACAGGACTAGGTAAAGCCTTGACGCTTTGACTATCCGCCGACTTTTTACCTTTGCCTGGGGGAAACTCAAAACGATCTACGATCACGCCGGTACTATATTTTTTAACACCGTCCTTCTCATAACTCTCTGTTTTCATCCGACCGGAGCAGTAAATTCCATCGCCCTCACCAATATACTTTTCAATTATTTCAGCGGTTTTTCCAAAAGCTGTACAGCGCACAAATTCGCTATCGTCTTCTTTTTTATACCCATCACAAGCCACAGTGAACTTTGCAATCTTCAATCCTGCTTGTGTTTCTTTTGTTTCCACTGGGCGCACAACTCGGCCCATAATCATAACGATATTCATTCTGTTTTTCCTTTCCTCACTTGGCTACGAATCCATTCGTAGGCTCGTCGCCAACTTTCAATTTCTTTAATTAATGCTTTCCATCTTTTGTTTAGAAAAGCTTTGTTTATACGATCCTCCAAGGCGTAAAGACGCTTAACAACATCTTCACGCTTTGAAAGAAATTCCATTTCCTCTTTTCCCATGTAATCTTCAGCGCAATCATTAATTTCTTTAACGAGACGCTTGAAATATTTATTCTGCACTGGGCACGACTGCTCATCTAGATCATCTAAATGTTGTGCTTGTGCATCGCACATACTCGGCCCCTTTGTGCTGAAAAATTTCCATATAACTTGCATGCTCGCAATGTTCACAGTGAAACACCATTCTCACACCAGACCGGCGTAGACTTGGGTTCGCTAGTTCGCCAGAGTCCGGTCTGCCTGTCATGGCGTACATTCTAAGACCTTGATCTACAGGAACGCCATAATGCATTGTCGGGCCGTCTTCTTCTTCTCGTCTAAATACATCAACGGTCTGCAAGTGCATATTTTCGCTTTCGCAATTAGCGCACGTAATGCAGCCCCAAAAGCTTTCACCACTCACCAATTCATTCATACAGAATTTTGCCTTCTTAAACATCCTGATACCTACCTTTTATTTAATTGTTTTACGCAGCTTGTATTTTCTTATCTCTGCGCTTTTCTCTCATGTGCGAGTTCCAAAATTTTATTGGAGGCACATTATAGAATCGTTTTGTTTGATTGTTTTCATCTTTTGAAGGTTTATTTTTGAAGCCGAATTTTTGCAAAACTTTGCTAATTGCTCGTATGTCTCGTCCTGTTGGTGTTGCGCCTTCTTGCAGAATAAAACCTGCTATCTCTGTTGTAGTCGCTTTATAGTCTGGCTCCTCTTCCCAATTAAAGAGATCTTGTAGCTCTTCTTCAAAGGGTAAAAGGTTTTCGAATTCGGTTAAATATCGTCTTAGTTGTGCGTCTTCTTTCTGGGTCAACAGATAGCTTTTAACTTCTGAATCTTTGTCGAATTGCGTGTAATGCCAATATGCCTCAGCATAAACCTGTTGCATGTCCACTTTGTGAAATATATCTAGGGATTCAACAGGGAAAGTCCACCATCTTGAGTTGCCTGTATCATCATTCAAAAAAACCTTTGGATTAACTGAAGCGCAGAATATCGTGCGCCGTTCGTACCTATCCGCTCTCGTTGCGTATGGAGTTCTTATAATGTCCTCGGTTTGAGTGATAAAGCTTTTCATCCGGCTTATGTCTGTTTTTCTAAATGTTGCGTCTAGTTCTCCAAGTTCGCAAATTAGGCAGCTTATAGCCAGTTTATAACTATCTTTGTTTTGTGCGTCCAGAGTTACACCGCACCGCACATACTCTTCAAGATCCGGAGGTAAAAGCCTACGTATCCAAGAAGTTTTCCCGATGCTTTGAGGGCCCTGGAAAACTAAAACGCCCTTGGTAAACGGTCGCTTTTCGTATTGACAAGCGACTATCGAAGTTATCCATTTTCTAAATATTACTCTGTAAAAATCTTTCTGGATCTTACTTATCGAGCTATCAAAAGTTATCGTATCGAATAGGTCATCAATGGGTGTTTGCTCTTCGTCCCATTCTTTTGATTCGATCCACTCACAAATACGATTCTTTCTGTTCCGGCTCTGCTCTGCGCTTAAAAGTCCTTTTATTGCGCTGCGTATATTCATACCGTCTTTTATGGCTTCGTTTATAAGATACTCATCATGGTAGTTTGAATGAAATTCGACCTTATCATCCTTCTTAAATAAAGGCTCTTTTAATAATTCATCTGTGTATATTTCTACACCGATACGCTTCAAAAATACTTTGAAGTTTTCGTATACAGGATATGGGTTGCCGTGACTGTTTACGAGTCGATAATCAGTTTCATTAAACTTTTTGCGCCCTAATTTTTCGGGCGTGAAAAGCTCTAAAAACTGGGGTAGCCCTTTACCTTCGCACTTCTCGGCATGGCATTTGATTTGTGGCCATTCGCCCTCTGTATGTTTGTATGCTGCGCTAAACTCAGAATCTTCGTGTGCATGCCAAGGGCACTCGATGCGTGTCCACTCGTCGCCCTCCGATCCTATTTCCAGATCTCTCTTTTCAAGAAGATCTTTCATATCTAGACTGACCAGATCAACACCACTAAAAGCTTTTTCAAATTGATAGGGCTTAGGCTCCCAGGCATCGCCCTTGAAGTATTTCTGTAAGTAATCAGCCCCTTCAAGGTGGCAAGGATAAAGCCAGAGCTGCGCAACTTCGTAGCTCTTTTGATCTATCATTGTCTCGTAGTCTTTGAGGCCCAGATGTTCAATTAATCTTAGTGTTTCCCATTTGACCTGGGATTTATAAATAGGTTTTGAGGTAGGTACAATAATACGGAATCGAGGCTCATCAACCGTATGTCTTTTAGTAGTATGTATAAATCCACTAAGACCCGAATCTTCAAGCCATTCCAAAGCATCACTGAGGTCTACCATTTGACCTTGCTTTTTTGAATCGTTGTCTAGATCTATAACGAGGCAATTAACCTCTGTTATGTTATCCGCACCTCGCAGACCTTTGTAAGCTGTACCGGCAGACCAACATTGAACATTTTTGGCTTGATCTAGGGTTTTTATGACTGTCTTTTCGGGGGAAAATTTCTTAACACGGCCAAATTTTGATTGAAAAGAATTGAAGTGTGTTATAATCATTCTAATACCTTTTGTTTCAAAAGCCCCGAATGAAGCGTCAAATTCGTCGGGGCTTTTTTGTTTTCATTCCGTTTATACTAAATTCTTAAAAAAATTTTCGCAAGTTTTATTTGCTCCTCTCTGTCACAAGTCGCACAAAAACACCCAGAAATTAATAGGCAAATTCTGCATTTTTTGAAAAAGGTTACGCAATGGTTACAAACTTTGTAAAAAGTTACAGAATTCTGTAACTTTTGGTTACACAAGTTACAGAAGTTACAGAATGCAAAAAAAGTCTGTAACCTCGGAGATCCGCATTATCAAAGGGCTCTAGTGATTTGGTTACAGGTTACAGTAATTTCTTACTCTTTTTCTTCTAGAGAGTTATATATACATATATATATAGAAATAAGGGTTTTTTGTTAAATACTAGTTATAAGGTATAATATGAAAACTTGTGTAACCCGTAACTTTTTACACAAATTCCACCCAGTTTTCGGGATATCCGAAGGCTGGCTGTGCGTATCGTTTGACTTGCAAAGGTCAGCAGGACATTGCACGTGTTCACAGAGTTATTCACATTACGTAAGTATCTTGTGATTAACTTTTTTTGCTAAACTTCCGATTTTGCTTTATTCTTACAAAAAATATGAGAAAGTCCGATTTTTTGAATGCGATGAATTTGGAGGAGCACAAAACGAGATTGTGCAAAGCTATTTATTTGATGTTCAAAGATGAAGATCTTGTATACATCGGTATGACTGACAACGTTCCGATCAGAATTAAAACTCACAACATCGTCAGAAAATCAGAGTATGATTCTTGTTTTTATCTGTCTTTTCCTTTCGAGACTGGGCGAGACGGGGGAATATCTAAAGCAGTGGAAAAGGCATTGATAAAACATTTCAAACCACCGCTCAACAAAGACGAGACAAAAAACCCTCTAACTTTTCCAGAAGTTTGGTTAATCCGGCAGCTTTTTGGGTATGACGTAAAAATCGAGTACTGATATGACTCTCGAAGAACTTTATACATCACGCCAAGAGTTGAAGCAGATCAAGCAAGATATGCACGAGCTGAGACAGCACGTAAAATATCTGGCTGCGGAACTTGCAGCGGTCAAGACTCAATTGACGATGGAATATGAGCAGGAATACTGGAATTGAGTAAGCGTCATGGATTCTTTCATCTCTCATCCAAAGAACAATGCATGGAAGAATGAGAAAGAATTGCGCCAACAAATCGACGAGAAAATTAAAAGCGGTAAATTGATCCCAGGTACAGGAGCTGGACAGCTCACAGTCAGGAAGATGACAGACGAAGAAAAAAAGAAATACCAAGTGCTTTAGTTTTAAGCTAGAATAAGCTCAGTATTAATTGATGTTTAAGCGACGCTCAATTATTGCTACGTATAAGATAAGTACAAAACATTAAACCGCTGCGATTTGTGGCGGTTTTTTGCTTTCCCGAAAAAAAAATCCAATTATTTTAATAAAAGGTATTGCAGTTAATGTAATTATAGGTATACTAAAAATATCAGGAAACAAAAACGAAAGGTAAACCAAATGAAAAAAATAATTAGAAAATTCGACGAGAGAAGCAATATGATCTATTTTGAGAATCCAGAAGAAAACTTTTGGCAAAAAACAAAATATGATTCTAATGATCGAATAGTATACTCAGAAAATTCAAAAGGTGAGTGGAAAAGAATAGCTTACAGCAAGTCTGGCGAAATTGTTTACTATGCCACCCCAACTTTTGAAAAATGGTTTGAGGTGGTTTGAAATGAAAGAGTTCAAGCTAATGCAAAAACGAAAACCAGGTAGACCAAAAGGAACCACCAAACCAGACTCAAGAAAGGCGTATTTAACGATACGCCTAACAGATGAGGAAAAGCGCAAGATTAAACAAGAAGCCGAAAAACTCGGTGTTCCGATCATCGACGTTTTTATGATGTTCTACAAGTTTTACAAAGAGCATCAAAATAAATAGAACAGTACCCCTTCAGCCCACTCTAAACGGTGGGCTTTTTTTTATCGCTGCTACATATGGTAGAATAGATTCTTTGAAAAAAAATTCTGTCTTGTGTGACAACGTGTTACAATCTTGCACATGGAACGAGAAGCCCCAAAAAATGCATTTTTGCAGTGCAGAGTAACCGAAGCAGAAAAACGCAGAATTAAAGAATTCTGCAAGATCCACCGGTTAAGTATTGCGGAGCTTCTTCTAGAGGCGGTGCGTAATGGGCGTTAAGAATCAAAAGTTTATACGCATACCAGAAAGCACCGAGTACATTAATGAACGTGGGGCGATACGTTTCGAAGATGGCAGAATAATTGTAAGAGATTATAGCGACAGCCAGAAAACCATTGCATGGACAACTGACACAGCAACAGAAGACGAAAGATTAGAGCAGAGCGAAATATTCAAAGTTACCCAAGCTCAAGTGACCGCCGGAGCGATTAATTTAAGCTACGACGTAGCAAGCGCAGCAAATGTACGCATACATCAAATAGGATCAATCCCTTTCATTAACGCATCAATCGACGAAAGTTTTTTTTCTGGCGGTAATTTTTTACCGGACAAACCAGATTTTAGAGCGACAGATCAAAGCGACTCCATAACAATTAGAGCGTCAGATCTCTCTACTAACATCAATGTCGATGATGTTATAGAAATACGCTATGACATATACACAGATACGAACAACAAGATACGCCAAGTTATCAACCAAACTCCGGCAGTTGAATTAGTGACGATAACAAACACGCACATAAATCAGGGTTACTTTGTTTTATCAGCTCAACCTTCAGCACCAGATCTTGTCGAAATTTTCCATCTAGGAGGTATCGAGCAGGTAAACAGATCCGCTTTTTCGAGCGTTGAATTGGATCTTTTGCCAGATTTGCCAGATTTTGCGGTTGCTGATGCGAACGCCGACGAGCCCAAAGCAATCTACATTCGAGGATTAGATTTTTCAGAATCAAATGATTTAGACCTATCAAACAAAATTTCTGGTAACATAATAAGTGGAGACACTTTTATTATTTTCTACCGCAGTTGAAGCGGTAAAGGAGAAAAAAAAGATGGCTCGATTAATTAAAACCGCTTTTTTAGAAGATGATGTTATTAACTCAGCGAAACTCGCTGACGGTGCGGTGGTTGCTGCTGCTTTAGGTAGTAACGCAGTAATAGAGGCAAAAATTGCTTCTGGTGCAGTCACTAACGCTAAGCTTGGCGCAGACGCTGTAAACGGTGACAAAATCGCAGATAATGCGATTTCCAATGAGCACCTAAGCGATGGTTGTGTTAATACAGCTGAATTAGCAGCAGATTCCGTAACCGCTGCAAAGGTAAAAATCGCTTACGGCGATTCTCTGCGTTTCGTCAATGCTTCCTCGGTGGAAGTTGGATTGAGTATTGATTCCGATGGTGACTTAGTCGGCCCAGCGTCGACTAAAATGGCTACTCAGTCTTATGTTACGACTGCCGTATCAAACTTGATTGATGCTGCTCCGGCTGCTCTGGACACTTTGAACGAATTGGCAGCTGCATTAAATGACGATGCTAATTTTAGTACGACTGTAAATAACTTAATCGGCGCAGGTTTCACAGGTGCAGGATTAGGTTCCGACGGTTCTTACACTGCGGTATCTGGAACTTATCTTGGTTCCGAAACTTCTTTGAGAGGTGGATTATCAACTTTAGATTCTAGCCTTTCAAGTGCTGTAACTTCTTTAACTAGTTCAATCTCAAGTAACGTAACTTCACTTGAAGGAAAGATTAACACTGTTGAAGCTTCTGTTGGTTTAGCAGCTGATGGTTCATATACTGCTTTTAGTGGTTCCAATTATATGGATACTGCTACTAGCATTACTGGAGCTTTGGAAGATCTAGATGCACAAGCAGCTACAAACGCAGGTGGAATAACAAGTCTTAACAGCTCTGTTAGCACAATCAACAGCAGCCTAACAAGCATCAACAGCAGCATCACTAGCATTAACAGCGACATTTCAACCGTTGAAGGTAAAGCTGATCGTGCTTTAGCGGTAGTGCCAAAGCAAGACGTAATTGTAATCTCCGCTGACGATATTACTAACAGCACTGTATCTTTCGACTTGAATTTCTTGGCTCGATGGCATGATCGTGTTGTTGTTCAATACGGCAACTTGATCTTAGTGCCTGGTGCTTCCTATGATTTTCAAGTAAGCAGCGATGCAACTAATCAAGACACTACTATAACTTTGTCATCTGACTATGCTCAGAACGGTGGTAAGCCACTATCTCAGGGCGATGTTTTGGTAGTTCGATACGATTACGACAGCAGCTTCACTTATTCATAAATCTATCTAACGATAATCTAACGATAGTTAGGCAGTCTTCGGACTGCCTTTTTTTATTTCTGCTATAATAAAATCATGGCTATTTTTGCATCAAAAATTTCTGGAGAATTTAGAGAGCTGACGATAACTCAACAGACTGATACATTCACGCTCGATTCTCAAACCATTACAGCCGGAAAAGTACAACTCACAGCACAGCCAAGAGAAAACAAAAAAGTCAGAGCATGGATTCAGACAAGCTCCGGCAATCTTTACCCTGAATTGCAAAACTACCACCTGATAGCCACACAAGCGGATTTTGATATAATTGAAGAAAGCGGAAGTTATTTTTTCCGTTTTGATGCGGATACGCTGACAAGTACAATGCCTTCAGTTGGCAGCACTTTAACAGTTTTTTACGAGTTTGAAACTCAAGGTGACGAAGTGATAACAGATCCTCAAGACATCGCACAAGCAGTCTGGCAGACAAGTATTGCAAGCCAGTATGCATCGGAAATAATGCGCCGAATTTATCAGATAAACTCAGGAGCATGGAAGCTTGACGCAGAAACAAGAAGGCTCAAGTTTTACGACTCCGACGGCACGACCGTATTATTTGAATTTGACATGCTTGACGCTCAAGGCAATGCAACAGTTAGCAGCGTATTCGAAAGAAGGCCGAGAACATGAGCATTATGACTTTAGGACTCGGGCAAGGTTTTGCAGTCGGGGATACTCTTACGATACAATTTACAGAAACCGAACAGGTGTTAGACACAAGTACCGAGTTGATACTTGCTGAAATTACGAACGACACGATCACATTGGAGCTAGAATAAAATGAGCTACGACTATGAAATAATCGAAGGCGATAACCTGCCACTAATCAAGGTAAAAGTATCAAGCTATTCGACGCTCGATGAGAATTGGGTAGGTAAGCTTTACGTGACTAAAGCAAGTGATCCAGACACTCATTTGATAACTAAAACATCTTTGAATAAAGATTCAAATAACGAATATTTCGAGGCTTTTTTAACTCCTGCGGAAACTACAAGCTTAGGAGATGGGCAATACAATCTAATTATACAAGTTACAAATGCCGTTTTGACTCCGGTTGAATTTAAGCTTACAAGCAAAAAGACTTTGAAAATTAATCCAAGTCTGGTGTAATCATGGCAGTTCCAAAGCGTGTTAAAAATCTAATCGAAAAGCACAACCTCAAAGGTGTGAACAAGCCCAAGAGGACACCAGGTCATAAATCAAAAAGTCACATAGTGCTTGCCAAAGAAGGCGAACAATACAAGCTGATTCGATTCGGGCAACAGGGCGCAAAGACAAAACCACCTAGAGCAGGAGAAAGCGAAGCCGACAAAGCGAAGCGTAAAAGCTTCAAGGCTCGACATGCTAAGAATATCAAAAAAGGTAAGATGTCGGCAGCATATTGGTCTAGTAGGGAAAAGTGGTGAGGTAAATTATGCCAGTGAAAAAGACTAAAGGCGGTTATAAATACGGAGAAAAAGGCAAGACCTACAAAACCAAAGCCAAAGCAGTAAAGCAGGGAAAAGCTATTAAAGCAGCAGGGTACAAGCGAAAGAAAAAGTAAATCAACAAAAACAACATATAAAAAATGGGCAGACCTATAAAATTTACAGACGAGCAGTTAGAACAAGCACTTATGCAGTGCTGCGGTATTCTTTCGACCGCTGCAAAAAAATTAAAAGTGGACCGCTCGGTTATTACTCGAAGAGTCAACAAAAGTAAAAAGCTGCAAGAAGTAGTGAAACAAGCAAAAGCACAAGCTCTTGATCTAGCAGAATCAGAATTACTATTCCGACTCAAGGACAGAAAGCATCCAAATACTCAAATGAACGCTATTATGTACTATCTTAATAATCAGGGCGAATCTAGAGGATATACGCCGAACAAAAAGCAAGATAGGACAGAAGACACAAGCACCGAAGATCTTAAGCGATTAAGTAACTTATTTAGAAAAGCATACGACGAGAAACCCAAAGATGAACCGAGCGACTGAAAATATTTACAGTCAAAAGGTTATTTACCATCCGGCACAATTCGACCTTTTTAACAGCGATGCTCGATTTATTGTAATAGCAGCAGGACGAAGAAGCGGTAAGACTTTCACCGCAAAGCGAAAGCTAGTAATGAGAGCACTCGACACGCCAGGTCTTTACTTTTGTTCCGCTCCAACATTTCCGCAAGCTAAAGCGATTTTTTGGGAAGATCTAAAAGCATACTTACCAGACTTTTTAAGATCCAAAGCACCGAATGAATCAGAGTGTAAGATTTTTCTAAAGAATGGCTCAGAGATCCGCATCATAGGACTAGACCGACCGGCACGATTTGAAGGTATTCCTTGGACAGGTGGAATAATAGACGAAACTGACGATTTGAAAGAGGAAGCTTGGCAAGCGCATATCAGACCTGCACTTGATACTATTGGGCTAAATACTTGGGCGATACTTTGCGGAGTGCCGGAGGGCAAAGGCTTACTTTTTGAGTTAAGCAAGAAGGCAGCGACAGACGATAACTGGGAATTTTATCACTGGAAAAGCTCGGAGATTTTGAGCAAGGAAGTGATAGACGCTGCAAGAAGCGACTTGTCACCGCTACAATTTAGAAGAGAATATGAGGCTAGTTGGGAGACTGGATCGAACATTGTATATTCAGATTATGACTCGATCAAGAACGCAACACAGAAGACTATTGATTTAGAGTTACCGATACAATGGGCGCATGATTTTAATTATACGCCACTAAGCTCTTGTATCATTCAAGAACACGAAGACGGTAATCATGTAGTCGATGAAATTATTTTGATTAGTGCAGTAGCAAAAAACGCAGCTCTTGAATTTGTAGACAGATACAAAGAGCATAAAACAAAACGCTGTTATATTTTCGGCGACTATTCCGGCACAGCAGGAGAGAAACACAATCAAGGCAGCGATTACAAAATAATCGAGCAGATCCTAAGGTCTAACGGGTGGAATGTAACAAGACATTGCAAACCTAATCCTGCAATCAAGAGTCGGCAAAACTCGCTAAGGGCGCAGATCTGTAATAGTTTCGGATCTCGGAATTTATTCGTTAATGTAAAAAAATGTCGGTATGTTGATAATGGCTTAAGTAAAACCAATTTGATGAAGGGTTCAAGCTATCAAGAAGTCGAAGACGATTACCAACATATTACTACAGCTCTAGGCTATTGGGCTTGGACAAGGTATCCTATACACCAAGGCATCGCAGCGACTCAAAAAGGATTCTAAAATGAATGAGGAAATATTTGAAGTATTCGACAACTTTAGTCAGCATTTCAAAGTTGCATCACACTTTGAATTAATGAACGACTTCCCGAGCTTAACGGACTGGATAGAGTTTCGCAATAGTTACAACTATTACAGCAGTTATCTGACTAGCTCCGGCTTTTTGAGATACAAGGACTTTGTAAACGATGTCGCTATATTCTTTCCACCACACAAACACGAGCAGATCGAAGACTACATTAGGCGCATGAGCACAACAAGTCCATACAATGTTTACAAGCACAGCATCAATGCATTGCTTGGAATCATTGGACGCAAAGACGCAACCATCACAAACAGCGAAGAAGCACGAACCGACTTTTTGCATAAGCTCGACAGCTCCTCAAGAGACTGGCAGAACTTTATTCGTACTGAAGTTTTCCCTGCTGCGATGACTGGCCTCGGCGGGATCTTTGTGGACAATGTAAACGGACGACCTGTTTGGAGTTGTTATGATGCTAGACACATATCCAGAAAGCATCTATGCTCTGAATACATCGCCGGAGAAGATTACTTAAAACGTGTCGTTTTAGTTACAGCAAGCCAAACAGAGCGCAAGGATAAGGAATACGAATACGAAGAATGCAAAAAAGCATTATGCCTAAAACTCATCGAACGCTCAGAACTTGCGGAGTTCGAAAGCGGTGAATATGTTTCATTCAGTCGGGAGAAAGACCCCGATAATTTTGTAGCAGTCTTTCAGATCTACGAGAAGCGAGAAAGCGAAGAAATGGAGCTGACAAGCCAAGGCGTTTTTCGTAACGTATCAGGCGAGACATTGAACAGATTACCCTTCTTTCTGTTTAAGGGTGCCGACAGCATGGAAGTGCCTTTTTTCTCAGCAGCTAAAAAAGCTTTGAAACTTGCAGATCAAGAGAGTGTGTTTGAGAATGGTCTAGCAGTTGCGAATTATCCAATGCTTGTACACAAGTCGGATAGATCAAGCTTACCGATTGATTCAGAAGTTACAGAGAATAACCAGAATTTAAGACCTGGTCTTATTATATCCCCTCGCTCAGTTTTCGAACTGCCACAAGATGACTCGCTTGACTTTTTAGAATACGAGGGAAAACCTTTCAAACTGACATTCGAATACTTGAAGCATCTTGCATATCAAGTAAGCAGCATGATAGCCAATAAGTTAGCAGACCAGAATACAATGAAAACCAAAGCAGAGTATGAAGGGCAGCAGATGACGAATACAAGCGTAGTTTTACGTATTGTAGACTCTTGTGAAAATGCGGTTCAGTCTGCTTGTGTTGCTTCTATTTTCTATCTCGGAGGTCAAGAACAAGAGATTCCAAAGATAGACTTAAATAGGGATTTTGTCAGAGAGCAAGTGCCAAGCGGATTTGTTGACTCTATTGTTAAGACTTGGGCATCTGGTTTAATATCTGGGGATCTTGCAATAAATATTCTGAGAGACAAGGAAATCATAGAGACTGATACAACGTATCAGGAACAGCTTGAGAAGATAGAGCAGGAACAGATTTTTTCTGGAACCGAGCCGAGCCCCGAAATAGATGAATGAGCTTTTTCGATACGTACATAAGAGATCAAGCATACTTGCAGCGGTTTGACTTTGCGAGTGCTGAGAATTACACAAATCAGCTCGAAGAGATTAGAGACTATCTTGAATCAAATCTTGCAGCATCGGACACTATCCAGAGTCAAACAAGATACCGGAATCTAATCGCACAAGTCGATGAAGAGCTTAGACCGCTTTACGCAAGACTTAAGACAGATCTAGAATCAGACAATAGAATCGCTTCTCAATTCAGTTACGAAATAACTAACAAGGCTTTTGAGGGTGCAGGAGTTGAAATCAAACAAACATTTGACGCAATCCCTTTTGATGCTCTTAAGATGCTGATAAGCATAACGGAGAATATTACTCTAGAAGGTTACGAGCAAACAGACCGACAATTCAAGCCGAGTAAGGAAATAGATAAGCTTATGAGGCAGCACAGCAGAGAATACAAAAAAGCTTTAAGGCTTTCGATTGCTGAGGGTTTAGGAATTGACGATACAGTTAAA
>Ga0129342_1000611_pt1 | contig 15528 bp, 8 predicted proteins | sample CPBDNA_5_FD_94426 | JGI IMG/M metagenome (GOLD analysis project Ga0129342, IMG submission 94426) | Freshwater to marine salinity gradient microbial communities from Chesapeake Bay, USA - CPBay_Sum_15_0.2_DNA | ecosystem: Environmental > Aquatic > Marine > Coastal | place: USA: Chesapeake Bay...
AAATGGATGATTGATTTATTTAGAAACGATAATTTATTAGAAGAAGATTTATATAAATTTAAAGAAACTTTAGAATATTTTCATAATTTAAATGTTCGTGGTATATTGAAAAAAAATAATATATCTAATGATATTAACAGTTATAAAACTCTTCCTCAACTATGGGCTGCGATTAAGAATTTAATAAATACTGACGATGAATCTAATTTATCAAATACTGAAATAGAAAAACTTGTAAAATCTAAAGAAGCCGAGAAAGTTTGGGAAACTGATAATTGTTATGTTTATAAAGTTTTTACACACAGGGCAGCATGTTATTATGGTAAAGGCACAAGATGGTGCACTGCTTCAAAGGACGATGATACATATTTTAAACAATATTCTCAACAAGGTCCTTTATTTATAATTATAGATAAAATAGACACAGATAATAAATATCAATTTCATATGCAATCCGAATCTTTTGCAGACCAAGATGACCGCATGCTAGATTCTGGTGAAATTATGGGAGTTCTTGAATATTATGAATTATCAAATGATTTTGTTGAAAAAGTTTTAGTTGAATCTAAACTCGTGAAACCTGATAATATGGTTTTAGAATTTGACGATTTAACTTATATAAAAAGAGATAGATGGTATCTTAGATTTGAAGAATGGTCTGCATTTTTTGAATATTTACCAAATGTTGGTGCAAATAATACAATGTCTATATTTACACATAAAAAGGAAGATATTACATATCCAGTAATACATGCTGCATTATATGATAGTCCTAAATCTTTAGAATCATGGTATGATGTGAATATTGATATTGATGATATTGATTCAAATATTATAATAGATAATAAAGTTTTTGATTATACTTTAGGTATATTAGAGTCTAAATATCCTGAAACTTATGAATTTATAGAATTTCAAAAAAAATTAAAAGAAATTAAAAATTTAGAATTTATTAAAATCGTACAGGTTATCGAAATTTTAAATTATTTTCCACCTGAAAATAAAGATATTATAAATATTAAGAATGCTTATATAAAAGCATATCGTACAATAAAAATGATAGCAATTCAAGAATATATTAAAAAACTTTATATTGATGAAATATTTAAGGTTTTTAATTTTGCTGAAGAACCTACATGGTTATGGAGTGGTGATAGATGCTGGGAAGTTCCTATAAATAATTTTGATATTACAGAAATATTTGCATATGCATTGTCTGACGATTATTATGATAAAAAAATATATTTAAATTTAAACTATGACCATATATCAGAGTTTAATTTAAAATTAAATTATACTGATATAAACAAAGAAATAATTTATAATTTAAAAGAATTATATAACAAATGACAACTGATAAATTAATATATGTAGGCGATAAAGTAGTCTATAAACAAGACGTAAAAAGGATTTCAAGTATTAATGCAATACTTAGGAGTTATTATTCTACAGAAGAATCTAATTTATCGAGTAATGCAAATTTACAGTTTGAAAGAATAAGTTCTAGATTTAGAATTTCTTCTAATGATACGTTGTATTCTGATTGGTATAATTTAAAAGATTTTGAAGTTGCAAATGTTAAAACATGGTCAAATGTATATGTAGATTCTAATAGTTATACAAATGTTGAAGTTGAATTTAAGTTACTTTCTGTTCCGTCTACTTGGGATGAAGATATTGATTATATTCAAATATCTAATGTTGAGGTTAGTGTATCATCATTTGCTTCGACTCAAGGCACTATAATAGATCCTCCGCCTGCGACAGTATCTGCCGTTGGAAATGACCAAGGTCTTGAATATAATCAAAACTTTTATTATAATCCATATGATATGGGTGAACTTGAAAGAACTCAAGTTGATTTAGCTTTCATGACAAATGAAATATATGGGCATACTGTTGATTATGTTAAAGTAACTTCTAATACAGACAAGGGTTCTGATTTTACATTAAGAGAATGGAATTTATTTACAGTTAAACAGGCAGATGTACAATGTATAAAAGTTATAGTGCCTGATAATCAGTTTCCAGATAATAAGTTTTCATTTAATCCATTTGGTGTAAATTTCGGTGATGCTTTTGAAATTCATATAGTAGATGCATATTTTAAAAAAATATTTGGTGCTGGGTATTTTCCACAAGAACACGATTTCTTATATTTTCCATTAGTTAATCGTATGTATGAAGTGATGTCCACATATTTATTTAGAGACTTCAATATGCAACCTTTATATTGGAAATTAACATTGACTAAATGGGAAAAAAGATCAAATGTTATTTGGGAAGATGAAACTCAAAAACAAGAAATCGAAGACGCTGTTAAAGGTATTGATTCGGTATTCCTTGAGACTACTGAAGATGAAGCACAAGACCTTTTAAATAAGAGTCAATTTAGATTCCAAGAAGAATCATTAGATTTGATGAGAAGCTATATTAATAATAATTTATTATTTGAAAGAAATAAAATTGAAAATTATTTCACAACAGTATCGGATTCACAATATAATTTGAATTCATTATATTCTAAATATAATGATCCAAAATTAGCAGTAGTATATAAAAAGAAATTTTCAGTAAATTCTGATAAATCTACAATGCTAACATTTTGGGCAAAATCAAATAAAGTTATAGAAAATTCCTATAATTGTAGCGTATCTTTATTTTCTGCAGGTGTTTGGAATATTACACTAACTACTGGAAATTATCCTACACAATATAAAATTGGTAGTAGAGTTTCAGTATATCAAAGAACTTCAAAAGGTAAAACATTTTTACATATGTTTGAAATTACCGCAATAAATATTGATAGAAATATACTTACGGTGTCTTTATTTGATACGACTGAAAATATTGATGTCTCTAAAATAGATTTGGTTTCTTTGACAATAGAAAAAACTATAATAACTTCAGGTTCGAATACATATAGTATAGAAAACAAAAATAGAGAATTTACACAAGATTCTAGTTCAGAATTATTTAGAGTGTTTATAGGTGACCAAAATTCACTGAACTTGCAATATTTTGGTACAAATTATGCATTCAAATTTACTGAAAATTTATCGGACGAAATATACTATGCTTTTATATTATCATTTAATAATACATTTAGGCAATTAGGTGCTTATGTGTATAAAATAAGAGGTGGAAATATAAATGCCGAATTAGAAACTGTAGACTATTACACTAGATTGGGATTTGGAAATACTACAAGGGCAACGACGAATGTATTAAATTTGATAGCATCACCTATATCACTTACAAATATAAGATTAGTCACAGAACACGTAGAACAAGACATACATTCTGCATATTTGAGTAGGTACATAATAGACAACGATTCAGAATCAATTATCGTAGACAATGCACTTGAAAATATAGACCTTAAAGACATTAAATAAAAAAAGCGACTTAAATGTCGCTTTTTTTATTTTATAACATAAGGGGGACTTTTATGCTATATTTCCTTTAAATATATTTTTTATAACCCAACTACTTCCAACATATACTAAATCAAGGAATCCATAGTCTTCTTGGAATTCAATATTTTGTGATGCACTTAAAGATGCAATATTATTAGATTTAATTTTATGTGGTTTTCCAGTGGAAGCTGATGCGTTTATTATTAATGACAAAGATTGTCCTTGGTATGTACCAGGTTGAATTATAACGTCTTTCACGTCATTTGTATTTAATACATTTGCAGAAGCTGAATAATTAGAAAAATCTAATATCATCGCATGTGTGCCTGAAATATCTAATGTTCCAATATTTGAAGATACAGAAACAAAAGAACCGACCTCAGATGCATCAATTGATGAAGTAGCATAGTCTTTTAAAACAATTGGACCATCAAATCTTGCAATACCTTCAGCTGTAAATTCAGATGCGCTACCGAGCATTGATAATTTTGCAGAATTCATATTGACAACTGCTGCATTTGAAATTGTAAGGTCATCTAATGTTGTAGTACCTTCAACTGTAAAATTACCTTTAATTCTTTCAGACGCTTCATTTGTAACGATTTCAGTTGATATAGATCTTGCACCTTTTTGAAAAGTTGCATTGCTTACTGCTAAATTACCAGTTGTTGGATTTAATTTAGATTCAAGTAATTCAATACCATCTTTTAATGCACCAAAATTAGAATTTAATACTGTGTGCAATTTTCCTAAATTATCCCTTACACTTATTGTTGTTATTGTTATTGGCATTTTTATTTAAATGTTAGTTTTTAATAATATTATTATATATTTCAATTTACGTTTAGTACGTTGAAATCATATTTAAATTTTTAATTTTAGATGAATTTCCATATGAATCAAATACTTCAAGTTCTATGCTATAACTGCCAATTTCATTAAAAAAATATGACATATATTTACCTTCAATTTGTACAATAATATCATTATTTGAATCATCATATATTGTCCAAATATATTTAGATTTTCCTATAATTTCATCAGATCCGTCACCCGTAAAATATACTAAAGTATATTTAGGTATTATAACATTATCATTTGAGAATCTAGTATTGTTCAATCTAAATGTACCATTTATACTATATGTTAAATTTTGTATAAAGGTATTGTATATACTATCTTCATCATATAAATATGGATACGATTTATCTTTTTCAATTTCAACATTTTCTCCAAAATAATCCCAATCTTTAATTAATTTATTTGACAATAATCTATTATTTCTTGTACCTTCCTCATAATTTGATTCTTGCGCAATTACTGGAGGTAATGGATAATTTGTAGAATAAATTGGATTGATTGATGGTGATATTGAAATACCTCCAGAATGCTCTATAATTGCGAGTGTATGTTCACCATATACTTTAGATACTGCATGTATAACGTTTGCATTTGCTGCATAATAATTATATATTGAAAATTCACTAATATTTGAATTTTTTAATTCTTCAATTGCTAAATATACATTGCCTTGACATTTATTCGTAAATGAAAATCCATTAGAACCATTTATTGAAATCTGTCCACTGTCTGTCCAATTTTCAATAAAAAATCCTGTTAATGAAGACGGCCAAAGTTGACATATATCAAAATTTAAATGTTCTAAATCTTTTAATTGTGAGTCTTTTAAGTCTTCTAATGTTATTTTAGTTTTCATTGCGTTTCCAATTGCATTTTCTATATCATAGTTTGCAAAGAAAACTTTAAATAATTTAGTTATTCTAAATAACTCTCTTTCGTTATCTTCTAAATTGATTTTAACTGACGTCGGTGATAAAGTATCTATACTTAAAATTTTAACTGAGTATTTGCCATACGTTAAATTCCACCAACATCCATATTCGTTATTATCTAAATCAATATCATCTAAATTTAAATCTATTGTAGAATAAACTTTAATAATATTGTTATTAACGTCTGAAACTTCATAAGTTTTAAAATCATACAATACTTGACATTTAGTAAATGTCTTACCAAATAATAAAGATTCATTATCATTTATTGTAAATTCAATAGTATTTGTTTTATCATTTCTATTAATTTTAATTGGAACTACAATTAAATTATTTACATCATTTGATAAATATATTTTTATACCATTTTTAACTGGTATTGATTCGGGTAACGTTAAAATTTTATTTGTTAATGTAAAACTACTGTATGTTTTTAATTTATAAACTTCAATTAAATCACCAATTTTTGGAGTTTTATTTCCAGATATTGTAAGCGTTTCATTTATATCAGATACCCCAATTATATTTTGAGGTTTTATAAACTCAGGTATTTCTTCATTTACAAATGTAGCATATTCTTGTTTTTGTAATGCTTGAATATCTGACGACTTTAAATTTTCTAAAATAATATATTGTTCATCTCTTTTTAATTCAGAAATTTCATGTTTTTTTGTACCAACAAATACTTTTTGATTTAGATAACTATTTGGGTCTAATGATTCAAATGTTATATGGTCAACATTTTCTAAAGTTTGTGATGTTCTTAATTTATCTACTAAATCAAAATGTGCATCGCCGATTTCAATTTGTTTTTCACCACCTTCTTGAAGAGTGTCTACTGTATCTATAAAATTATAAATAACACCAATTTTGGGTTCTGGTAATTCAACTCTAAATAAATTTTCGTATCTATTTACATAAACATTATTATATAAATCTTTTAAATATACTGTAACATCGTAATCTCCGGCGCTTGTTGCATTAATGCTAATTCTAGACATTGTATGCAAATTGCCTTTTAATTTTTTATAAAATTGAGTGCCTGTGTTTTTAGTAATGATCCATTCCATTTCATAAAAAGGATAATAATCTAAATCTTCAAATGCTACATTTGCTACGTCTTCTAATGGAAAATCATAATCGCCTAAAGTTCTAGAAAATGTTTCATTCGATAATGTTACATTAGAATAACCTTTTCTATTTGGAGAATCTAAATATTTTAAATCACCATACGCATCAATTCTTATATTAGAAATTTCATTTAATCTAGTTCCATATAAGTCTGACAACTTATTTTTTGTAGATGCCACATTTGCGTTATATCCGGTTTTATTTAAAATATCTATTTCACTAAATCTAGGTATCGGTGTTATTTTTAAATCTATTTCAAGTCCATTGATTTCTTCAATTTCTACAACAGACGGCCAACTTGTAGTAGAAACTCTATTAAATGTCAAACCCTCACCTGTTATATCTATAATTCTTGTAGACAATGGTAAATATTTTTTCTTAAGTAATTCTTTAAGACCGTATAATTTTATAAGAACTTCTTCTTCAGAATATTCAAAAACATTTTCCAGTTCAGGTATTCCATTATCATCTAGTAAACCATTTGTTCTATTAATATCATAATATAATGAAAATTTACCAGTTCTTTTTAAATCAGAATTATTGAATAATTGTCCATCTTTTAATGATTCTGTTTTAAAAGTATTTTTATTTATTTCTAAATGAAATGTGCTTTCATTAGTTAAATTTAACCACCATTCTTTAATTCTAAGGTCGCCATATCCATAATATTTCATGGCATTTAATAAACCTTTATATGAACCAATATATGGAATTATATTACTAAATTCTAGAATTAATTCTTTCTTTTTATTATTAGATACTATATGGTCAATATTATCGTCATTTACATTTGTATCTCTAAATACTAATGAATCGTCTAAAGTAATATCTTGACCAAATGTTTGAAGAAGTTTTGTAAGTCTTATATCTTCTGCAATTGATTCTGCAAATAACGTAATCTCTGCAATTTTAGTTTTTGTTACACTATTATCTACATATATTTCTATTATTTCTTGAAATTCGCCATTATCTGAAGAAGTAAATCCTAAATTTAAAGTAATAGTATCTATAGCATTACTATATTGTATTATCTCGCGAATACCGTCATCATTAATATACGATTCATTTGTACTTGATAATAATCCACTTGAATACACCAAAGTTGTAGATTCTAAAGATGCTATAAATTCAGTATTTATTTTTTTTAGACTTGGATATATTTCTCCGGCTGATAATGTTTGTGTTTGTATTGTAACGTTAGATTCTTCAGATGCTTTATTTTGTTTAGAATATTCTTCATGTTGTAAATCTAATTTATTATCATTTGATACAGATTCAATATAATAATCTTTAATATCTGAATTATAATTAATACGATACATAAAAAACTTTTCAAAATTTCTTTTTGAAAAAGAAAAACTTAAAGTTTCTGAATTTGAAGTTTTCGGGGTTGTTAAAGTTTTAACAGATTTGCCATTAATAGTATTAATGGCTTTTTCCATTATATGAATTTGTTCAGTAGAAAATAAATCAACGGAAGACGATTCGAATACTAATTCGAAAGTCCATACGTTACTTGAATTTAATGTTGCCGCTTGCTTAACACCTTTTGAGTTATAAAACTCTAAATTTTCTATAAGTAATGACATTTATTTACAGTCTTGTATTATTTAAATTTTCAGATCCAAATACATTTTTATCAACAACAACAAGTGATGTTCCACCGTTATCGATTTTTATAAAATCTTTATTTATGTCAATAATATCTCTAGTATCGTTTACATCGATTGTATCATTTTTAATAACTAATGTATTTTTACTTGATCCATATATCGCATTAACTTTAACATCAAAAGAAAACACAGTATTATTTCTAGTAAATATATCAAGACCTATTGTTTTTTCATATTCAATATTAATATTTTGTCTTGATAAATTAGTCGAACTGTATCCGCCAACCACACCTAAATATTGTGTTTTTGAAATACTAAATGCATTATTATTTTCTTGAGCATTCACGACTTTATTATTTATTGAAGAATATGCGTCACCTTCGTCAAAATAATCTGTCATTCTATATTCTACAGTAATTGGTATTATTTTCTTTTCACCCGGTTGTAATTCAAGCGATGCAAGTGAATCAGTACCATTAACTCTAATATCTTCGGGTTTTGAAGGATTTAAATATAGATACATTCCAGTAGTATCTTCACCTATTAAAAATCTATCGTTATCTAAAAATCCAAATTTTTGGAATTTATTATTTGAAGATTGCGTAACTTCCATTTGGACATTGTAGTCATTTGCAGCTTTTTCAATATTAAAGAAATCCGCGTGTTCTAATTTATTTTCGTCGCTTAATATATTTATTGGATTTAATTCATTATATGACATTCTATTATTTATAACGTCAGGATGATTAAAATGTACACTAAACGTATTAACCGTTCCGCCACCATTTGGTCTTAAACTATACACATTATTATTAATTACCAATTGTTCAGATATTGGATTGTAATATGTACCATTCCAAACAAAACTTCTTTTGTTTGAAGTTCCTTCAGATGTTACATTTGCACGTTTTGGTGTTCCCGCTGAATATAAATTTTTAGTGCCTGTTATATTTTTATATCTTGAATATATAAATTGACCTGCAACTTGTTTACTTTGTTGTGTACTAAATCCAAATCTATCATTTGCTGCAGCAATTGATTCATATGTTGTATAATTAGAATATTTAATAGGAACTTTAGAATATAATCTATTATTTCTATATTCTTCGTCGACAAAGGATGTATTTCTCCAAGTTAAATTATTTCCAGATAAAACTGGAAGTTCTTCGTATAATGCACCTGGATATTTACTAACAAAATTAAGTGGTCCATTTCCAACATTTTCTAAAATAAGATTATATGTTTCTTTTATTATTGCACCGCGTCTTTCAGATTGTGCTCTAGAAGATACAACTGAAAAATATGAAGGTGGTGTAAGTTCCACTGTTCCAGAATTTTGTACAGGATAATATATCATATTTCCGTATCTATCTTTACCTTCGATTATAACACGTAATTTTCCTTGTCTTATTTCTACGTCAGATTGGCTATTAATTTGTTTTTTCAAATCTGCAATTTCATTTTGTAATGAATTTAATACGTCAAATACTGATCTTATATTTCCTGCACTATCTATTAACCCTGAATTTAAATCAGATGCATGATGCGCATAATAAATATTATTTACAATTTGAGTATCTCTAAGATGTCTTTCTAAACCATATTCATCTAATTGTCTATACAATATTGCACGTTCGTCTTCACGTGCAGATTCTTCTAAAACTCTATATAAATCATTATCGTCTTCTAATGATTCTGGGAATGTAATTCGTACTGTATTTGAAAATTCGGAAATCAGTGGATTTGCAGGATAACCTGCTTCTGATACTGATTGGATTCTAATTTCTACGATTTCGCCACGTTGTATAGGAATATCCAATTGATTAGTATTTATATTCTCTATATTTTTAGGATCGTCACTGTCCCATTTAAATTCATCGGTAACAATATCGTAATATTTTTTTCTAGGTTTAGTTTCGTATTGAATCCAAGGAGAAAAATATCCTTCTTGAATTGTAGAATCATTATTTGTTATATTGAATTTTTTAGCATCTGCAGTATTTCCATTAGTGCTTAAATATCTATATTCAATTTTAAATTGTATAACTTCTTGATTTCCAGTTCTTGAATTATATTTTGGTTCAGGATACGGCCAAAATCCACGAATTCTAAATTTAGGTCTTATAGAATCTTTAGGATTGTTTCTATAAATTAAACTTAAATCTGTAGTTAATGCATTATATTCTTCTATTTTACCTTTTTTATTAGATAATAATTTTTTTATCTCTTCTTCGTATTTTGAATATTCTGCAGAACCTCGTGTAGTTTTTCTTATTATTTCTAAATTTTTTCTAAGTTCTCTATCTAAAGATTGTAATTCATTTTTTACTCTAGTTTTTTCAGATATTTTAGTTTTAATATCTTCGGTTAAAGTGTCTTGTGATAAATGATTATTAATTTGTACAACTTCAAAATCTGATTCATTTAAAATTGGTGCATCTGGTATAATACCTGATATACTAGGAATTTGTCTATCTTTAGATAAATTCATAATATGCATACCAAAATCTACAACTTCTTTTCTATAGTATTCTTCTAATGTTATTTCTTGTCCGTTTGTAGATCTAAATACTAAAGAATTTGAATCAAAACATACACCAGGCGAATATTTAGTAGACGCTATATTTTGTTCTGTATTTATAGCACTTAAGAAAATTATTTGTTTTTCATCATATCCAATATTAACTGAAATTTCTTTTGATGTATAAATTCTAGATTCTAGTGATAATATATTGTCTCCAAGCGGAATTGCTCTATTACCAGAAATTCTTTTAAGCGTAACATCTCTTGATGCTTCGTCTATTGTTAAAATCTCAAATCTAGTAGTATCGTCTAATGATAATACATCGCCGACTTTAAGCGTTTTTGAATTTTTATAAGTTGATATATTGTCAGTATATTTAAGTGTAGTAAATTTATAATGTTTAATAGTTCCAGAACTTGTTGTTTCATTATATGTTGAAACTACGCCAAATTTACCTTCATATCTTAAAATTGATGCAGGTATATCATAAATATCATCATCTATAAAGTAACTAATATTTTGACTATTCAAGAAAAGTATAACATCTTCGTATTGTAAGTCATTTCGGCCTTCAAGTGCATTTCTAAAATTCGTCAATTTGGTTTCTGTGTCTAAATTAAGTATGAACCTTTTAACTGCAATTTTATTTACATTAGGTTCAATTAAATTAGTTAAATCGAAATTTATAAAAAGCAATGGTGATAAAAAGTTTTCAAAAAACCAATTATTTTTTCTATTAAATTCTACAGGTACTGAAATTCCAGTAATTTGATCAGGCGCTGTAGTTTTCTTGCTTGTTATTATTTTATTATATGAACCATCAGAATTTCTAATATATGCAGTTGAATTAATTCCTGATAGTTGTTCAATATTTTTTTCTAATCTTTTAATATCTGCATCTAATGAAACAAGGGATGGTAACGTTATATTAACTATATTTCCTTGTGAATCTTTTAAAGCCAAAGATACAGTAGTTTGATTCTGTATCATTGAATTAGCAAGTGCACCTATAATTTCTATACTATTATTGTATAGTGTTACCTCTCTATTTAATGCTGGAGATATTGTATTTTGTGTTACTACATTTGATGTCATTTATGTTCCTTAGATATTTTTATTAGATCGTATTCTTTGAATACTTTATATACGTTATCTTCATAAAAACCGTATATGTTTTTTCTATTGAATATTTTTACATTAAAACTGTCTCGTCCTTTTAATTTTATCTGACCATAATAATTATTATAGTCAGAATTAATTGATTTAATTAGAACTACGTCGTTTTCTTGCATTTTTTATTTTTTTAGTTTTTCTGCTCTTCTTTTTATTACCCATATAATTTGGAAATAATGCCGCAAAACTCCAAGTGTCACCAGACCCTAAACTTGATTGTGTATCGCCTGATGCCCCTCCAGGATTTGGATTTCCCATTCCTGGTGTATTTGAAGGTGTATCTCCGCCGAAGTCTCCACCGAAGTCTCCACCACCGCCATCACCATCTTCATTCATTTGTCGAGTATAAAATTGTGTAAAATTCATTAAAGTTTTCATAATCAATCTATTTTTGGTTGTTTAATTTTATCTGAATCATAAAGTAGTTCACCATTGTCAGTAATAGTCATTGACCTTTTATAATATTTTTTAATTAAATTATATCCAGTATCTGGATCATCTATATCTATTAAACGATTCATTTTAGAAACATCTCTATTTTTCCAATGTGTAAATTTTTTCATAATTACCAAAAGTTTTTTATTGAATTTACTATACCACTACTAACATCCCAAATACCACGACCTATCGTACCAGCAACTCCGCCAACATTATCTATAATCATATCCCAAAGTTCACCATTTTCACAAATTTGTTCTTCGATAAAAGGGTCTAATGCTTTATCTTTAATCCATGATACTATACCGTTTTGTAATATTCCTGGTATTGAATTTGGATCTGGCGCACTGCTAATATTAAATCCTAATATATTTATTAATTTATATAAACTTTTTGAAGTAGCCCATATTAAAAGACCTTGACTTGCACCTTTTGTGAATACATTACACCAATTTACTGGTTTTTTATCAAGTCGTGTTAACTCGTCTTTAAATTCAAATGCAGCTTCCACTAATCCCCAAGTTAACATATACCATATTAAAGATTCTTTTTTTATTCCTAATTTAGTTATAATTGGTTGAATCAACCATGTTATTAAAGTTTGAATTGTATTGCTACCCCAATCTATATCATGCTCTGATGCTTTTTGTTTAATTAAATCAACAAATTCTGTTTCATATAACATTATATAATCATATCCGGCGTCTTCAAATATTTTATAATCTTCATAAGAGCCAATAGATTCTATAATATTATTTTTCATTTTTGATTTTTCAATGTCGGTATATTCGTGTCTTTCTTTCACGATATTTAATATTTCATCATATTCATTAAAATTTTTCATATTTTTATAATTTAATATATTTACTATATATATCTTCAGAAAAATATATAGTAAAGATAAATTATAATATTTTAGTGGATAATAAAATTAAATATTTTGGAAATTTAGATCTACAAAAAAATAGATTAGAAAATGTAGCAATTGAAGAAAGAACATCATCACAACTTTCAGGACTTGCTATTGGTCAAATTTTTATAAAAGATACAGATACGTCAAATCTTTATATGTATGACGGTTCTTCTATTATAAAAATAGGTTCAAAATTAAAATTATCAGATTTTGCTAAATCTGGAGGTGACCTTAATTTAGGTGGCTACAGAATAATAAATCTTAAAGACCCAACTTTAAATACTGATGCCGTCACAAAAAAATATGTAGATGAATTAGCATTTGGTAATATTAATCCTTTTGATATTGCAAATGTTATTATTGATTGGGATTCTGATGTTAATGTGTATGATGATGAATTAAATATACGTGAAAATTTAGATACTATCGATTTAGGATTAAGTGTAATCATACCAAGACCTGAAAAATTATCAGAATCTGATTTACAAACTAATATAATAAAATATCCAGCAAAACTTCCACTTGGATTGCCTTTAAATTGGTATGCTTATAAATCTGCTGGTGAAGAAATAGATACATATGTTAATTCTGATAATTTTTATGGGACAATAAAATTTTTATCAGGAATATATGATAAAACACAAACATACGGAAATTTATCAGTACGCATAAATAATAGTGAATTGCCAGAAATTATATCATTTAAAGAAGGTGATACTTTTAAAAATTATAACACTGCAGTAATGGATGCAAATGTAAGTGTTGATGAATATGTAAAAGTTTCAAATTTCTGGAATCAAATTAATGCAAATATTAATATTCAAATCAATACAGAAGGTCATTCTAATATACAATTATCTTCTACTAAATCTGGAGAATCTTCAGATTTCAAATTTCATTACGATGACGTAGCAACGCCACCTAGTTTTTCTATATCTCCAACACATACAGTACATACTGCAGTTTATAAATATTTGTCTAATGTACAATATTATACATTAAATAGTAAATTTCAAATTTCATTTGAAGCAAGTTCCGGTATTTTTGAAAAAGCGTATCATTCTGAAGGTGTTGCTAATGTATATATGAATGGTGGTATAATTTTACCAATAAATTTAAATCCATCCAGCATACCAAATTATAACGATACATTTACAGTAACAAATTCAAATATTACTATAAATGTTGAAAATACTAGTTCAGATTTAGATAATGGTAGGATATATGTAAAATTACAAAAACCTGATAATAAAATTTCAGTAGGTTCTACGGTATTAAATAAAATGATTAATACTTATGGAAATGTAGCAACTGGTACTGAAGAGTTTTTCTTAGATGAATATTATAGATTAGAAGCAAATTCTGAAGTATCTTGGAATCCATCTTCATCTTTTGATTCCTCAAATTCTGGTATTGATGCACAAGTAAGAAATGGATATTTAACGTATCCAATTACTTCTGATTATGGTGGCTCTTATTCACCTACTGGAATTAAACGTTATGAAAGAAGAATATATCCAGGCGTCCCTATTAGTTCTGGATATTTAGAATTTGGTGGAATAAATTTATCAGATATTTCAAGATATGGTATTGGAAGTTTAAATGTCATACTTGAATTAACAGACCAAGGTAAATATTTTGATTTAGGTAGAGATACGTCAGACGGTGATGGCGACACATTTGAAAATGCATATCCAGGTCGAGAACAGGAAATGACAGATAGTATTCTCAATTTTTCATTTTTAACACATTCTACAGGATTAGAATCTACAAATTCTTATAAAATTATAATATTCTTAAGAGATAATACTCACGTATTAAATCACATATTACATGATAATAATTATGTTAATGAGATTATAGCAAATGGAACTTTTGGTTATGGATCAACTGGGCCAACTGGACCTCAAGGAACACCTGGTACGGCTGTTAATACCGGTGCTACAGGACCTCAAGGATTCACAGGACTTCAAGGATTCACAGGACCAACTGGAGTTCAAGGTGTCCAAGGTGTCCAAGGTGCCACAGGACCTCAAGGAACACCTGGTACGGCTGTTAATACCGGTGCTACAGGACCTCAAGGATTTATAGGACTTCAAGGATTCACAGGACCAACTGGAACTCAAGGTGTTCAAGGAACACAAGGTGTTCAAGGTGCACAAGGTTTCCAAGGTACACAAGGATTCACAGGACCAACTGGAGTTCAGGGTCCAACCGGATTCCAAGGTACACAAGGATTCACAGGACCAACTGGACCACAAGGTTTCCAAGGAACTCAAGGTTTCCAAGGTACACAAGGATTTACAGGACCAACTGGACCACAAGGTTTCCAAGGAACTCAAGGATTCCAAGGAACTCAAGGTTTCCAAGGTACACAAGGATTCACAGGACCAACTGGACCACAAGGTTTCCAAGGACCTCAAGGTGTTCAAGGAGCACAAGGTTTCCAAGGTTTCCAAGGACCTCAAGGTGTTCAAGGAGCACAAGGTTTCCAAGGTTTCACAGGACCTCAAGGTATTCAAGG
>Ga0129342_1000612_pt1 | contig 15525 bp, 16 predicted proteins | sample CPBDNA_5_FD_94426 | JGI IMG/M metagenome (GOLD analysis project Ga0129342, IMG submission 94426) | Freshwater to marine salinity gradient microbial communities from Chesapeake Bay, USA - CPBay_Sum_15_0.2_DNA | ecosystem: Environmental > Aquatic > Marine > Coastal | place: USA: Chesapeake Bay...
GACTATATACTGTAGTATTGATCTGAGGTGGTTCAATAATCATTCCTACCTTATATTTGCTTTTTACTGAATTTACCAAAACGTCGTTACACATCCAATCATCAGTGAAAATTGTAATACCTTCATGCTCCATTTTATTTCTAACCCATTTCCAATTTTTAGGAATACGGTTATCTGTCATTGAGTATATACCATCATCCTTATGAAGATGAGTAAAGCCTCCGAATAAATTTACTTCAATCATATTAAAATCCAATTTTCTGGTACAATATCCTTGCTAGAAAGCTGTTTTTGCGGACCAAACCAATTTGAAGGCGCAACCACCTTTTTGTCTTCATTTTTATTTAACCAAGCACCCCACCAACTAAATGTTGAATTGGCAATAATGTTATGGTTACATTTAGACATCAAAAATAAATCTATATAATCCTTTTCATTTTCAACAAACAGTTTATTTGGAAGATTATCAAACCAACCGCATTGTTTGCACCATTCAATATCATCACTAAATATAACAAATTTTTCCGACATAGAGAAATTTTCAAGTGCCTTTTTGTAATAATTTTCATCTTGAACAGGATGTATATGATTTAGATTAACATAATCACCTCTTCTAACATGCACTGAAACAGTTGTACAGTTTAAGAATTCACTACCATAGTTTTCAGAAATGTATTTTTCAGATAATAAATCTGGTTTTATTATATTCAGTATTTCTTTTCTATTATGAGCAAAGAATTTTTCTGACTGAAAATAACCATCGTAAATATGATTGGCCAAAAAAGGTATTTCGGAATATGAAAAATCAGGTTGTACATATCTTCCTGTATAAGAATTGGAATCATGTGTATATATTCCACTTAATATATTTTTATGATATCCTCCAAAATTATCCAAATTTAACTGGTTTAAGACCAATGTAGCATCATTGTCCTTAGCTAAAGATATACCTGTTGCAACCTGAAACAGTATATTACCAAGACCAAAGTTGTGTAAACCTCCTGGTGCACCTGGACCTTTCAAATCAAATGTTATTTTAGGTCTCTCTACTTTATCATATTTAGGCATTTGTCTAATTCTAGATTCACATTCTTTTTGTTCATTGGTTCTGGTTTTACCTTCATTTTGAAGTTCATCACTTCTATTCAAAACATATAATATATCATCACACTTATGTACATGTTTTTTGCCTGCCATTTCAACCATTGGAATGCATAATGCGTGGTCCCATGCTGATTTCCATATCTCCTGTGTTTTGGGGTCTATTAAATCCTCTTTTCTTATTTTTTTATACAACCAAGCCTTATATGACTTTAAATGTGAATAAGGAAAAGGATTTACTCTATGCAAATTATTTTCATCAACCTCTGAATTAATTGCTGCATTCCAGTGACCACCAACTTGACCTGTCGGATACATTTGATATTGTCCATGTGTCATCCATATATCAGGATTTTGATATATTTGGTTTAAATATTCCAAAACGAAAACTGAACTCAACCAATCATCACCATCAACCTCAACAATAATATCATCATCATTAAGTTCAACGCCTTTTTCTAAGGCAGCCAATGTGGCACCACCTTGACCAGTCCTTGCAGATCTTGTTCTCATAACAGTAAATCTTTCATCGTGTTTGGTAAATTCAGCCGCAAACTCAAATGAGCCATCCGTTGAATGGTCATCTATAAAAATACATTGCCAATTTTTATAACTTTGAAACATCATTGTTGAGAGATTTATAGGCAACCAATCTCTAACATTCCACGATGTTGTTACTATTATAAATTTATTCTGTTTCATAGTACTAATATACTAATTTTTTTTGAAATAAAGAAATTTTTTGTTATATTTTTTCATAAAATTCATTCTGTTTTTCCTGTCTTTCAATTTCCTTGGAATGAATTAAACAATAATCTTCCTCTGCAGGAAGTGCAGCATATGTTTTATGACCTTCAATAACCTCATGAACCTTATTTTTCCACTTTATTTTTGTTGGGTCATTTTTATAAAGTCTTGTTTGGTAATCTGGAAAATTAACTCTTCCTTTATCATCTACCTTCCAACCCCATTTCTTTATATGTTCATCTGTCAAACCTTTGACTGTATTTATTCTAGGAACATAAATTAATTCAGCCCCAGGATTTAATTCAAGCATAGGATGTAACGCCATCAATAAAGAATCACACGGAATTTCATCAGCATCAATCTGGAATATCCAATCACCACTACATGTTAAATTTCCAAAATTTTTATGAGATGCAAAATCGCCATCTAATTTATGAGCATAACAACCTATTGCACCTTCGTATTTTCCAATAACATCATATACTTCTTGGGTTGTATTTTCATCGTCCAATATTACTATAATTTCATTTGGGTTCTGAACAAAATTTGTTAATTTATATAAAAGACTGTCCAATTCACTATGTTCATTGCATGCAAATATCAAATAACTAATAATCATACTATTTTCATCTCCTTTAGATATTTTTCATCAATAAATGAAAATCCATAATTTATAACCTGCAAACTTTTTATATCCTTGACCCAAAATGTTCTATATGAAAAATTCAATGCAGATTTATATCTTATCTGATCTTTTATTTCTGATGTATAAAACCTTTGTGAGCTTTGTTCCATAACAAGTTTACCAACGTTGAGTTTTCTAATTTTTTTCATTCTTGGAGAAAAAACCAAACCTAATTTTTCTGCCCAAGAATCAAAATAATTTAGATTAATTGGGTCAAGAGTAAGTGCATGCATTTTCTGTAAATATGCTTTATTTAAAACCAAAGCCATGTATAATTTAGTTTCACTTTTTTGGCCTTTATATTTAAAAAGACATATCATGCCTTTTTCCAATGAATCTTGAGGTACAGCCTCAGCTGCCTCTATTTTCATTCTATGTGCACTTAAATACATTTTACGACTCCAAACCTTCCTTAATCATTCCCAAATCCTTACATGCATCTATAAATCTATCGCTTGGAAATTCACTTGCATTTTCAACATCAAGTCTTGTTTCATAATAATGGCCTGGTTTACCTTCAATAGGATAATTCATTCTTTCAAAAAGAGGAATTGAAACTACCTTAGAACATGACCATCTCCAATTATCAATGGAACCAACAGGGAATATCATTCCTTTATTTCTAATCTGAATTGTTGCAGGGTACCAAACCTCATCGTCCACAACTTTTTTAAGCTCCTTAATGATTTTAGGCGATTTGCTATCCATCTCCTCTTCAGTTTTAGAACCTTTTTTTATTCCTGAATATGTCATTCCGCAAGACATACAAAGTTTAGACTCAATTTCACCATGTGGCTCTGCAAAACAATTATCAGAACCACAATGTGGACATGTTATTTTATTTCCTTGTTCCATTTTAAACCTTTTTTAATTTAGGTAAATTGATTTTAGGCATTACCATTTCTACCTTTTTTACAATTTTTTCGTCTACCAATTCAGCCAATTTTTTGTCCATCACTTCCAAGCTAAAATTTGTTTTTGAATGGTGTTTCTGCTTTCTTGTTTTATCAGCATATTTTTTATAATCCTTAAAAACATCTTTTAAAACCTTAGCTGAATATTGATAATCTACAGTGAACCAACCTGACTCTTTCATAATCCATTCATTAGCAGCAGATGGGTGTACTTGATTTACAGAGCCTGGAAGCATTATTGAATGTTCCTTCAAAAAATCAACATGTCCTGACCATCCACTAGCAATTACAGGCTTCCCACTTAAACTGGCTTCTAATAAAGGTCTACCATATCCTTCACCTTTTGTAAATGAAATGTGAGCTTTAACCTTTTTATGGTTATATAATCCATTCATTTCCTCTGGACTTAAATCACCGTGCAAAAGATATATATTAGGAAGATTGTTTTTGCCTATTGAATTTTTTATTTTCTGAATTTTATCTTTTAAATTTTCTCTATCAATAACACTAAATGTTGCATTACTGGTTTTAAGAATTAAACCTGGTTTTTTGCCAGTACCAGCAAATGTTTCACAAAATGTTTTTATCAACATTCCTATATCTTTTCTATCGTGTCCTAAATCACCTTGTAACCAGTGACCAACAAAAAGAAAATTAAAGTCTTCCTTAATATTGGAAAGTGTACTGTCGATTTTTTCAGGTACAGGTATTTTAGAATCAAATATTGAAAGATCTGCACCTTCGAATAAAACTTCAATTGGTTTTTCACTTTTCATAACACCAATTTTATTTCTATTGTCATCAAACATGTCATATGTGGTATTTTCAAATACAGCTTTTGAATGGACTGAAGGGACAATGTTCATATCCATTTTATTCATTCCTGCCAACCAACTTTGATGAACAAGTGTTGATTCAATACCTGCTGTAATACCTATATTAAATTTACCGTGCGGATTAAATTCAGAAGGTATTGAAACCTGAACAAAAACATCTGGTCTCTGTGAAAGATTTTGAGTTAAAAATAAATCAGTTATGTCCTTATCCCTTTCTTTGTCTAATCCATTTCTAGGACAAGCACCCCAAGGGGTATCAACAACCTTAATATTAAATCTATCCATTTTAATAAATGACCTTAAAACATCTCTTGCGTGGTCACCATAACCTGATCTGCTAGACACAGGCCCTTGATATACTAATAATTCCTTCATTGCAACCTTTTTTTATATAGCTATAAGTTCGTATTTTTCTCTTGGTGTCCAATTTTCAAAAACACCTTCTATTGTCTCGACCATTGTATCACACATATTTTTGGCTGATAAACCACCTTCAGACAAGGCCCATTCTCTTCCTGCCAAACCTCTTTTTTCTCTATCGTCTTTGTCAGTAAGATACCATCTTAATATTGCTTCTGCAACATCTTCAAAACTAACTCTATCATCAAAAATATATGGAGTTAATGGAGAACCTTGAAGCGATCGATTAGAAGGCCAAACTGGAATTGCCCATTCACCTGCTGTAATACCTTTGGCATCTTTCCATTTCTTTAAATCATGAAGACTTCCCATTTTAACATAGTCATCAGCAGTAAAATATTTTTTAGATGTGCTTGTGGTATTACCTTCGTCATCCCAAGTTTCAGTAATTTCATATCCAAAACCACATTGGTCTTGTAATCCTCCGGTAACATTGTTGATAATTGGTGTGCCTGATAGTAATGCTTCTGCACCACTTAATCCAAATCCTTCATTGCTTGCAATGTTAACAACAACATCTGCAATATTGTATAAAAGATTTAAGTCACTAGCTGGTAATTTATCAGTGCTGAATACAACTTTATATTGTGGGCAGCAATTTTTAACAACCTCTCCTAAATCAGTACCATTATCATCTACAATTGGAGTATGCATTAAAAGAACACATTTTTCAGACTGTTCCTTTGATAAACCATCACAAAATGTTTTATAAGACATAATAACATCACCTGGCTGTTTACGTCTTACATTTCGGTTATTCCAAAAAATAATGAATTCAGGTTCAAAATCACCAAAAAGTCGTTTTTTAATATTATGTAATCCTTCACTGTTTTTATCAATAGGTTTATATATTTCACTATTGATTCCATGAGGTACATATTTCAATTGCCAATCCTCTAATGGTTTTCTCTGTCTAACTCTTTTATTTATACCATACGTCTGCTTTGAGATTGCCATTAAAGCGTCACATGATTCATAGAAATTTTCGTTCCATTTAGGGTCTGGTAAATCGTCCCAAATATTATAATAAAGAATCGGTAACTCTTGTCTAATTTCATGTTCCATTTGGTATAACCAAATCCAAAATCTTGGGTCCGTAAAATGAATAAGGGCATCTGGTTTTTCTATTCTAATGATTTCCCTTAAAAGATTTTGGTCACCATAACCTGAAACAGGGTATATTTTAATACTTGCATCTTCGATACCAGTTAGATTAATGGCATCCTGACTCATATCAATTATTTTACCTTTGTCAGGATGGTCAATTGCTCCACCGATTTGAACCCAGTCATATTTTTCTAACGTTCCTAATACGAATTCTCTAGACATAGTACCTACGCCAGAATGTAATCGCAAATCATCACCTAACAATAAGATTTTTTTCTTTTTGATTTTGTTAGGATTTACCTTTTTAAGTTTTGGTAATTCCATTTATGTAACCTTTATTTAATGTGTATATATGAATAAATATATAGCTAATTACTAACTATCGGATTATAACAACATTTTTTTGTAATTTCTTACAGTTTTTAATTATATCCAGATATCCTTCAGAACTTGTATCAGATGGGTCTGAAAAAACAATAAGAGAATTTATATCTTTGGCCATTAATTTATTTCTATGATAAAAGTTTGCAGGTTTATAATCCTTACCATAAAAATTTTCATGTAATGCTGAATAAAGATTTTTCATTGTGTGAGATGGATTAAATTCTCTATAGGAACAACCTAACTCTAGTGCAAATTTTTTAACATATTTTTCAGCACCATTCATTCCACCTCCAGAAACAATAACCAAATCCTCACCAAATCTTTGGTATAGCTTAAATATTGTTTCCTTGATTTTTCTTTTATTTTCGCATTTGTTGGAACCAACAAGGCCGATTTTTATTTTCTTTTTTCTAGTTGCCATATAATATAAATATCAATTTATTCTCTAATTCTTTCCTTTCTAGGACACAAATCATCTCTTTTATAAAAAGGACAGTATTTGCAGTTTTTATTATTTTTACCGGCAACAGCAGGATAATTAGCATCCTTATTCTTTTTGCCATCCTCGGTAAAGGCAGTTTTAATAAACTCAGAAAGACCTCTTTCAGTTTTATTGATTGAAGGTTTACCACTTGCAGGAATATATGTTTGAACACGTTTTTGAGGAAAATCAGCGTTTTCGTATAATTTTCTTTTAACAATAAAATATTCAACGTCTATATCCTCTTGAGGCACTCCATACTGTTTAGAGAAATATTTTTTATATAACCTTAATTGGTCACCATTCTCTTTTTTCTGACCATCTTTCCAACCAAATGTAGATGTTTTAATATCGTAAATCTTTATCTTTTCCTTGTCACCAATTTTATATTTCATAGCAACATCAACAAAACCCATAATCATTATGTTTTCATTAACATCAGTTTCAACAAGTATTGGCATTTCAATACCTATTAATTCACAATTTTTCTTGCTAAAATATTGGCCTCTTTTCTTTCTAAAGAAATCGATTATTGCAACACCATCATCATAAAATTCCTTCATTTCCTCAGGAGTAGAAAAATGTTCACCTTCAACCTCTTTCAGGGTCTCTGAATATTCATGTGCCATTTTCTTTTTTAGATTTTCCTCAAGAGGTAGTGCATTGGCCTCGACTGCAGTTTTTGTATACATTGTTTCCAAGTATTCCTGAAGTACCTCATGCATTGCAGTACCAAATGTAAGAAATATTGAAGGGTCAAATACCTTGTGCCCGTCAATATAAATAAGCTTCCATTGCTTTGGACAAGATTTATACATATTATATTGACTATATGATATAGTTTTCTTGCCTAGCATTCTGGCCTTGATTGCCAAATCCTTTGGGGATTTAAGACCTTTAATGTCTATCGGTGTATGTTCCTGTGGTTTATCTTCCATATAGCTAATATACTAAAAATATTTGAAATAAAAAAATTTTTTAGCAATTATTTTTTTCGTTTTCAATTAATTTATCTAGGTATTGTTTGGCCTTTAATAAATCCTCGAGACCATTTTTGTGTCTCCATCTTGTAACATATTTAATAATATTACCTTCAAAAAAATTTAGATTATGTGAATACGAATAATCCCACATTTCAATACCTTGAGTATAATGTTTTGGATGGTGAATCTCTTCCATTGCTCTACTCTTCTTCATTTTTCATTCCTTGTGGTTTAAATTCGTTGTTAACATGCCCACAGCTTGAGCATTCAAAAAGTGTAATAGGTATCAAACCTGCCTTACCATTTGGTGAATAGACGGCTGAAACTCTTCTTAAAGACACAACTTCAATGAACGTTTCGTTTCCACAATGTTCACAAACAACAGGTTCAGTTTCGTTAATGTCAATACCTCTTGCCATTAAATCTTTATTATCCATTGAATACCCTCTCCTTAACTAATTTTTCAGGCAATATATCAGCAATTTCTTTACCGAATGTTAAATCCATTACCTTCATTATATTCACTATGTCTTCAATTGTTTCAACATTTTCAAAATTAATTTCATGGGTATATCCAGCATTTATTTGAGCATTAAATATCTCTTCTTTACTAGCTGGTCTTTCCTCTTGTTCTGGGTCAATAAATTCTCTAACCTCAAAACCATTATATACATCTTCTGGCTCTGCCATTTTAACTCCTTCTAAAAAGGCCCTCAAAAGAGGGCCATTAATAATTACATCATACCTGGCATATCCATAGACATTGTTCCACCAGGATAAACCTCAGTCTTCTTCTCTTCACTATCAGTAATAACACAATCGGTAATTAATAATGTTCCTGCAACAGATGCTGCTTTTTCAAGTGCAGTTCTTGTTACCTTTGTAGGGTCAATAATACCACTTTCAAACATATTAACATATTTCTCTAATTTGGCATCATAACCTTTTTCTTTGTCACGAGGCAATTTAGATAATACGACTTCTGCATTTAAACCTGAATTTTCAACTATAGCTTTGAACGGAGCATAGCAAGCATCAATAACAATATTAATACCAGCCAATTGGTCTTCATTGGAAGAGATTCCAGTTAATTTTGCATTTTTATATGCTCTAATTAAAGCAATTCCACCACCTGGAACAATACCTTCATCAACGGCAGCTCTTGTCGCATGTAATGCATCATCGACTCTATCCTTTTTCTCCTTCATCTCAACTTCAGATTCGGCACCAATGGAAAGTATTGCAACACCACCAGCTAATCGAGCCAATCTATCCTGATTTTTTTCAACATCATAATCTGAATTAGACTGTTCAATCATCGTTTTGATTTCCTCAGCGCGAGCAGTAATTGACTCCTCAGAACCACCACCATCTACCAATACAGTTGATTTGTTATTAACGGTGATTGTTCTACATGTTCCTAAAACATCTTCGATATTTTGGATTTTGTCTAATTTTTGCCCTCTTTCAGTTGAAACAACTTTACCACCTGTTAAGATTGAAATGTCCTCCAATATCTCAGATTTTGTTTTTCCATAACCTGGAGCCTTAACAGCACAAACTTGACATGTACCTCTTGCCTTGTTAACAATCAATGTTGCCAAAGCCTCACCTTCAACATCATCAGCAATAATTAATAAAGGTTTATTTTTGGCAATAACAAATTCCAATACCTTCACAATGTCCTTAATTCCTGATATCTTTTTATCAGTGATTAGAATATAGGCATTTTCAAATTGTGCGAACATTTGGTTATTGTTATTGATGAAATAAGGTGATAAATATCCTCTATCAAATTGCATTCCTTCAACAACCTCTAAACTTGTTCTGGCAGTTTTTGACTCCTCAACGGTAATAACACCTTCCTTGCCTACCTCTTCCATTGCCTCTGCAATTATATTACCAATTTCCTCATCACTGTTAGCAGAAATTGTTGCAATCTGTTTAATTTCCTCGTTGGTTGTAACATCCTTGCTTAATTCCTTGAGAGAAGCAACAATTGATTTAACTGCCTTGTCAATTCCTCTTTTAACCTCAATTGGACTAGCACCAGTTGCAACAGCCTTTAAACCTTTGGTATATAATTCATGTGCCAAAACAGTAGAAGTTGTTGTTCCATCACCTGCCGCATCTGCAGTTTGGCTTGCTGCCTCTTTAACTGCCTCAACTCCCATATTTCTCACTGGATCTTTTAACTTGATTGATTTGGCAACAGTTACACCATCCTTAGTTGAGATAGGTTTACCATCTCTTTCAATAATTACATTTCTACCTCTTGGACCTAATGTAACCTTAACAGCATCTGCCAATGTGTCAACACCTTCTTTGATTTTATTGGTAGCATCACCACCAAAAATAACATCTTTGTTTTTCATCTAATTCTTTTCCTTATTCGTAAATTGAGTAAATTTCAGTTTCCCTAATTATAACAAATTCCTCTTCATTATAATCAAGTTCTTTGGCTCCAAATTTTGGATAATAAACCTTGTCGCCTACATTACATTGCATATTTGCTCTTTGCCCTGTTGACAACATCATACCTGGACCTGTTGCGACAACTGTTCCAATACTTGAACCTTCCTGAGCAATATCAGGTAAAATAACGCCACCACTTGTTTGTTCTTCAGGTGCTAATGGTTTTATAACCACTCTATCACCGATAGGATTTAATCCTTTCATTAATTCTCCTTTTTAGTTAGCTAATTCAGCTTGAGTTCGTAATCCTTTTTCAATTTCATATGAGCTTCTAATACAATCAATGCCTAACTGCTCCTTAATTAATTCAGGTGTAGTACATGACTGATTGAAAGATGCAAAATCTGTATGCGATGGAAATCTACCACATCCAGCAAATAAACAACCAAATGCATTTGATAGATAATCAGCTGATGAATAATCACATTTACCAATTAAATCACATCCAGGCCTAAATGATTCTGCCTCCTTTATTCCCATGTTTATCATCTTATCTCTTAACAACCAATGAAGTCCTACAATAAATTCCTCTTCGCAGAATTTAAGTCTTCTCATCATTTGACCTCTTAGTGAACTCAATGATTGTTCGACAACATAACTACATTCTCTAGACATAAGATTATAAGCTTGAGGTTCTATAACATCTGCCTCACTTCTTATTTCCTCTAACTCCTCAAATGCATCTAATACTCTATTTTCAAATTTAACATCCTTTTGCATAAGGTTCCAGATTTGTGTATAAACAACATATTTTGGTTTTTCTGAAACTTTATATTCAGAAAATTTTACACCAACTCTGGCTCTTGAATGTTGGTCATATTGACAAATAGGTGTTCCTGATACTTTATATTTTATCATTTTACTATCAGGATTCCAAGATAAGATTTCGACATCTAAAGGTACAACTCCATAGCTAACCTCGACATCATTTTGTAGTATTACTTTTGTTTTCATAACTTTATTTTTTGATTTAATGGAACATTTATTGTTTACAGAAAAGCATTTTGTCTGATTCTTCCAAATCTTCCCATTTAAGATTTCTGATTTCATCTAATACAGTTTCAGTATCATCAAAGATAACATCCAAATATTTACCTAATAATGGAAATTTTTGTGAAACAGCATCAGCCACAACTCTATATAAAAGTTCCAAGGAACGTTCCTCGATACCATCCTTAAATTTACCACTTGCATTAAATCCTCTCATTGAAACAAGAGATAAAAGATTCTGCCCAAAATGATATGAATGCTGATACGATTGTGGTAAGAATGTTCTGGCAGATTGCCAGCTTGACTGGTCCTCATTTAAAACATCTGCATAAATCCTTTTAAGTTCCTTAAAAACATTTTTCTCTTTTTCGTTAATTGGACCACATGTTACAACATCAACATCAGACTTATTATTATCTCTACAACCAATACTCATAAACGATGTGAAGGGGACTTGTGTGTGATAATCAAAAAGCCATCTTGGCACACCTCTAACTCTAAAAATAAATTGTACCATTTCTCTTGCTTGAGGTAATGTATTATGTGTCAATACTGCTTTCACAACCTCCAATTTACCTTCAGGTGAAAGTTTTGGCCATTTCTGCTCAAAGTTATTGTCACCCCAAGTTGACGTTGAAGTCACAACCATCGCCTTGTATGGATTTGCAGAATGGTCCTCTAAAGTAACTTCGACCTCTTGTGCAAATAATCGGAAATCAGTTTTGATTTGAGGTTTTTCCTCAGGTAATGTTCCCATAACCTTACGCAGGTTTTCAACAACCTCGTAACTTAAATTTTGTTCCATATTATAACCTTTATTTATTTAATATAAATATACTAAATTCTCGTTAAAAAAAGAAATTTTTAGTCAATTAATTTCTTTATTTGTGTATTTTTTGCTTTTGTAAAGCCAAATTTGTTTTTTGACGCCTCCATTGTTATAAAATCGCCAACAGCAACATTACCCATATCTCTGGAATTGAAAACCGTAATATACATTTGTTTTACATCATCCTCTAATAATATTCGATAATATTCCTTCCCTGTCTTTTTTGATTTTTTAATAATGATGTCATTTATTATTCCATAAACAATGTATGTTCCATTTGGGTGGTCATCCTTAAATTGTTTTGGACTCACAAAGAATCTCAAACAGTGTGGGTCTGCATCCTTTATAATATTAACATGCATATCAAATGGATGCTCATTAAAATAGAAATCCAAATATTCCTTTTCAAATTTAAAGAATTCATTCTGATTCCAATTTTTTGTGCCAGTATTTTCAGCCAATGTTTCAATAACCTTTTGCTGTACAGTTTCAGATTTTTTTAATTTCCTACAAGCACCTATTAATTTTTCAAGAACATTAGAATTATTAAAAACCTCTGAAAAATAACCTAGCCTACATAATGGTTCATATGAACGTTTTGTTACCTTGTTTTCCAATAACCATTCGATTAGTTCAACCTCATTCTTAAATTGACCAGGTTTTAATATATTAAGTTTTTCAATATCTGTTGAGTTCAATCCTTTGACAAGATTTAGTCCAAATTTTATCGTTCCATTTTCATAGTCAGGCATGAATTTTTCAGCAGTACGACCCATTTTAATTGGATTAAATGTTATATTTTGTTTTTTAATTTGTTTAACAAACCAACTCATTTCTGCCTGTGTTGAATAATTAAGCAAGGCTGAATAATATTCAAGAGGATAATGGACCTTTTGCCACATTGAGACATAAGCATTCATTGCATAGGCTAATGAGTGTGATTTATTAAATGAATATTCAGAATATTTACCTAATATATCAAGAAGAGTATTTGTATCATCCTCACTCATTCCATTTTCCAATGCACCTTTCCTAAACTGTTCCATCATTTTAAGGAAATTTGTATTTTTGGATTGATTTCCTTTATGTAAAAGTTTAAGAATTTTCCTACCTTTATCCGCTTCAGCAAGACTGAAACCACCAATATCCTGGAGAATAAACATAATCTGTTCCTGGAAAATAGGTACACCAAATGACTCACCCCATATATTCCACAGTTTTGGATGCATAGCATCTGATTTTGCCTTTGCTGCCTCTGGATCTGTCATATTATGTATATATTCATCGATACCACCAGCCTCAATAATTGCCGGCCTAAACATTGCGTTAATGGAAGACAAATCAATAATGGATTTAGGTTGAATTTGTTTGATTAGATTAATCATGTTATCAGAACCAAACTGGAATATGTCTCTACAGTTACCTTCACCGAATGCCTTATATACACCTTCATCATCAAAATCTGAAAGTAATATTTCACGTTCAAGGTCTTTTGTTTTTCCATGTTTTTTGTAGACTGCCTTAAATGTATCATTAATTACAGATGCTGTTTTCAATCCTAATATATCCAATTTACAATAACCCAGTTCAGCAACCTCACGTTCATCACCACCTTCCTGGACACCTGATACAATGTCGCCTTTAAGACGTAATACAGGCAATTCAGATTTATTAAGCACCTCATTACTAACAAGAATACCAGAAGCATGCCTACCTGTTTGCCTAACCATACCTACCATTTTATTACCAATGGAAGTAAGCATTTCAAAATTATCATCTATAAATTTTACTAAATCAGATTCCTTACGTTTTTCAGCAATTGATTTTGCTGCCTTAAGTTGAACTGTAACAGGTTCGTCACCATCAGTAACGTCGTTAAAATATGATGTCAATTTGTTTGATAAACCAAAGTCCAATTCATATATTCTACATAAATCCTTTACAATTGTTTTAGCACCGAATTTACCAAAATTGGCAATGTGACAAACCTTATTATCACCAAACTTTTCCTTAAGATAATCCTCACATTGTTTTTGTTCAGCAGAGGTAATATCCAAATCAACATCTGCAGGGTCAATCCTAGCAGGATTTAGAAACCTTTCAAAAATTAGATTATGTCTAATTGGGTCAATTTTGGTAATATCCAAAACAAATAAAACCAGAGAACCACCAGCTGAACCTCTACCAGCACCAGTGGCACCTCCAACCTTGTATACAAAATTATTTAATAAATCATCAAGAATAAGAAAATAATCGACAAAACCTTTATCATAAATGATACCTAATTCATATTTTAGTCTGGCCTGATATTCACCTAATTTATCTTTTGGAATTAATCCATTTTCCAATTTTTCATGCCATTTGGCTTTCAATTTAGTCCTAAAAATATCATCAGATTCCTTTGTACTACCTGTGAATTTAGGAAAATTATCTGGATACGAAGGCATTTCAATTTCAACCTTATCACGTATTTCGAATGTTGAATCAATTGCCAATTCTAGGAATTTTTTGTCCATACCCCATTTTTCAGCACGAGCATATATTTCATCAATTTCTTTAATGTAAAGGTCGCGAACATTATAAAACCAATCCTCGGGAGGATATGAATTTACAGTTCCTCTTTGTTTAATACAATATAAAAGATATTGAATGTACCAATCGTCTTTATTGGCATAATGATAATCAAGAGCAAAAACTGGTTTAATGCCTGTTTTCTCATAAACCTTTTGATAAAAACTATTACAGTTATGCTGTTCCTTAAGCTGATTCAATTGAACCTCGAGATAGAAATCATCACCAAATTTATCATGCCATTTTTTGATTAATTTAAGTGCCTCCATCTCATTACCTTCACGTATATTTTGATTAAATATAGACTGAAGACAACCAGTTGTTACAATGTTATTGTTGTCCAACCTTTCAAATGTTGAATTAGTATCAACCAATGGTTTTCTATAAAAGTTTTCAAAACCTATATTCGACAAGCCAATCAAGTTTTTTACACCTTCATAATTTTTACAATAAACCAATTGATGATTGTTTGATGCCAAACCAGACATATCAGCTGCATCACCAGCACCTTCAACATCGCCACCTTTAGCACGTTTTATTTCAAGAAATTTATCCTGATTGTTATAATATAAATCATTAAGATATAATTCACAGCCTACAATAGGTTTTACATCATTGGCTTTTGCCTCCTTCCAAAATTTATAAAATGAAGACATATTACCGTGCTCAGTTAATGATACAGCATCTGCACCAATTTCCTTTGTACGTTTTATAATATCAGGTATTTTTGTAACACCATCACCTTGTGAATAGGTCGAATGACCATGAAGAGGGATGTATGTGTTAAATTTATCATTGTCACCTTTATAATTTAATTTATAATCGGCTTTATTGCAACATTCTTTACCCATAAACCTTATTTGTTTGTTTTAATTAGTATGGTACTAATATACTAAAAATATTTGATATAAAAAAATATTTTAGCAATTATTTTTCAATAAATTTATGTAGTGAATTTATAAATACATTTATTTGACCAAACTGGATAGGCATCCATTCACC
>Ga0129342_1000617_pt1 | contig 15477 bp, 25 predicted proteins | sample CPBDNA_5_FD_94426 | JGI IMG/M metagenome (GOLD analysis project Ga0129342, IMG submission 94426) | Freshwater to marine salinity gradient microbial communities from Chesapeake Bay, USA - CPBay_Sum_15_0.2_DNA | ecosystem: Environmental > Aquatic > Marine > Coastal | place: USA: Chesapeake Bay...
ATTAAATTTCTAAAAGGCACATAGGTAGGTGGCTGCGGGTCGCCTAGTACGTCTCTTATGTTAGGCATAGCCACGCTTGTACCACCTATATTAGCCGATAACGGTCTAGCAATATCTCCTAGAATTTCTAAGTTAAGTAATCTATGATGTCTCACTCTTAACTTATTAGAAAGCTCAAACGCTTTCTCTAATTCAACTCTTTGCTTTTGACCGTAATCATAACTAACAGTAGTAACTTTATCGGAACCATATCTCTCACATAAGAGCATCGTCATCACGGACGAATCCAATCCCCCACTTAATACAGCTAATACTTCTTTTCTAGTATCAGGTAATCTATCTAATGCTGTTTGTAAATTCATTATAATACTTTTACTCCTAATGCATAATTTTCAGCTGCATCTTCAGCCCATCTTTCACTTTTACCTTCATATATTTCTTCTGCTACTAAATTACCATTTAAGTAAAATGAGCAACCATATTGACCTTGTTCGTTTATAAAAACTTTTGCTTTTTTAATCCCTTCAGGACTATCCATATATTCGTGTAAAAATTCCATTACTGCCTCGCTGTTTTTCTATGCGGTATATCACTATCAACTAATGCTGGTACTAATTTATTAATTAGATCACTAGAGGTAGCTCTTACCGGGTTAATATCAATACCACCACGTCTAGTATATAAGCATGCTACTAATATTTCAGTATCATCTTCAAGCACATCTTTTAAACGTTTAAATATACATTCACAAATCTCTTCATGAAAATGATTCTCTTTTCTCATACTAATAATATATCTCATAAGAGACTCTGGTGTAACACAATCTTCCCCTGATATATGGATAAATACATCACCCCAATCAGGCTGATTAGTAATTCTACAATTAGATCTTAATGAACTAGATTTAACTTGAAATGGCATAAAACCTAACATAGGAGCATGCTCTAGTATTTCTGGATCTTCTTCATAGTTATTGAATTCAATATCTTCTACATCCACTAATGATTCTAATCTAACAAAATGTCCTTTAACTGGAGCTTCTGGTAGTTCATTTTCTTCATCATAATGAAACGTAACATCAACATCTGTATCTAATAAAGCAGATAGATCTTTCTTTACTGTTCTTTCAACAGCTTTAATACCACTTGTAATAGTATCAGCAATCTTATGCATATTAAACGAATTGAGATATAATTTAATCGATTTAGATTCAACTATACTCTCACTATCAGAAGGATATACCACCTTTACAACTCCGCTTACTGGAAATCCATTATTCAATAAAAAAGATACTTCATAACAATTCCAGGCATCAAAACCTACAAAAGGTAAGTTATCTTCTTCTATATTATATTCAGTTCTATTTAACACTCTAGGTACAGCTACCAATAATGACTTATCAGCTTTATCAGGAGTTACATAAGGTTTAACAACCGTACCATCTCCAGCTTTACCTAAATGCTTACTTGCAATTTTATCTAATTCATTCATTTTACTATTTTAAATATTTGTTCTAATCTTTCTCTTACAGAGCCAGATAATATGGTTATTTCTCTAGGCATTTCACTTATATAACCTTCAAAAAGTTCTGATATTTCAGACCTAAATTCTGGGTTAATAGATCGTACCCCATCTGCTACTATAGGAAACTCTGGTCTAATATAAAAGAGATGATCATAACAAGTTATCATTTTGTCATACATCGCTTTTGCAGAATCAAGAGTTTTAGTAGTAACTTTTTTATGCATATGTAAATATGTTGTATAAACTAATCCATCTAAAGCAGTTCGATCAGTTAACATTTTATCATACATAAAAATATTTACAATATGCCTTTGCATAATAATCAGCTGAGTAAGATCTGATCCTTTCTCATTGATATCAAAACCCATTTCTTTTACTTCACGGGTTATTTCATCACATATTGTATAATCTTTGAATAATTTTTCAGAACGTAAAGCATTTAATAAAGTAGTTTTACCTACTGATTGCGCTCCTGTAATTCCTATTCTCATATTTCAGTCCAAGCTAACTGATATAATTTTTTTTCATCATCATCAGCTATAGCTATTTTTTTACAATTTCCTTTTAATTTTTTATACATTAAGTCTCTAGAACTTTTATCTTTATAAAAAGTAACAACTTCAAAGCCTTCTTCACCACCGGTGTTTGGTAATACAAATGCTGTCATATATTGATTATGTTTTGTCTGAACTTAAGCATATTATAGAATATATCTTGTAGGTTTTCCACTGGTTCTTGCATTAAAGTATACAATTTAACAGATTCTTTATCCTCAAGTCCAAAGACCCCATCTTCTAGCTCAGCGTACTTTATCCCCTTCATACCATGCACCACAGGGTTAGAAGTATCAATAGTGTCAATCCAATCATACTCTTTATATGCTACAAACTCCTGGGGTAAACCAGCACCTAATAGATGATGTGGCTTATTAGTATTGATTATTTTTTCTTCTAACATATCATGTAACAACTTACGTCTACCTTTCATCCATGATACATATTTGTTTTTTTCATCAGGAAATAATTCTTCATAATAACTATAATCAAATGATATAGCAATAATATCTGCGTTTTTATTCATATAGTTATAACATTCAACTATATCTTTCCAGGTTTTACCTTGAACAACACCTATTTTTAATCCTTTAACATCTTGATAAGTATTAAGCCAGTTATCAAAGTTATTAATAGTACCATTCATATCTTCTAACACGTCAGGTACTATATAAGCACTTGGTTTAAGAGCTCTCACCCATGCAGCAAATTCCTCACTATCAAAGGCAGTTCCTAATTCAAAAATAGAATTATCTAATATAACGTATCTACCTTTCTTAATGCAATCAACAAAATGATTATAATATTGAGGTATTTCATCAAACAAATGAACTAATGCATAATCATAATCAGTGCTTACACTAACTCTTTTGATTATATCTAACGGTGCTTCATGCGCTATTCTCATTCCAACCCTCATAAAATCCATCATCTGGATTATCCATAATATGATATCCCATTTTTTTCCAGAAACCTAATGCATCAGGTTTAGATTTAATTCTTATTTTCGTATTATTATAATAAGAATGAAAATCTTTAACCATTAATTCACCTTTTCCTTTTCCTCTTTCATTTTCTAAAATATAACATCTAGAAATTGTTCTACCTTCAAGTATAGGTCTTGATAATAACCACCCACTGTTTTCATAAATGAATACATTACCAGTATAACCTTGAGTGCCAGCATCACCAATAAAGTTTATAAAGTATGCAATGTTTTCTAATGCTTCTTCTCTATCAACACCATCTAAAGTGTCAATAAAATTTCTAAATTCTAGATAATTAACTGATTTAATCAAAGTATTTTTCTACAACCTCAAGTAAGTCTTTATAATGTGCTACTTTTTCAAATTCTTTTTCCAAAGTTTCCATAACATCAGCATGCTCTGCAACACCTACTTGTTTTTGTAGTAGCACTTCAGCATTCATTACATGTCTTGAAATCATTGCTTGAAAATGCTGTTTACTAACATTGAGAAGATCATCTCTTAGATCACCGTCTCTTAAATCTGTAACTTCTACGCTCATAGTTTGCCTCCTGCAAATTGTTGTTGTAATGCAATGTCATCAAAGAATTCTTTTTTAACATCTGCATCGTTAAATCTTCCTTTTAAAACTGTTGTTTGAGTTAATGATGAATGAGCCATAATACCTCTATTTTCACAACAGCCATGGGTTGCTTGAACATAAACTGCTACATCTGGACTACCAGTAGCTTCTGAAATCTCTTTACTGATAGCATTACATAATTCTTCTTGCAATGTACCTCTTCTAGCTACCCATTGAGCTATTCTAGTATACTTAGATAAACCTATAACTTTACCATTAGGTATAATTCCAATATAAGCTACACCATTAACAGGTTGATGATGATGAGAACATATAGATCTTATTTCAGATCTTACTACTAACATACCTGTATAAGCATCATCACCAGTATTAGGGAATGCAGTTACTGCTGGTCTATTATGATATCTACCTCTCATTATCTCATTAACATACATCTTAGCTAGACGTTTAGGTGTTTCTTGAGCGTTAGGATCAGATTTCCAGTCAATCAAAAGTCTATGAAGAACCTCTTCAAATGCTTCTGCGACTTCATCAATTAAATCTTGTCTACCTGAATCAGTAAGTATTTCAGATATATTATCATTAGACCAAGCACGTAAGTTTTTTTCTTTAATTAAGTTCCAATAAATTTCATGTACAGGTCTTGCTTTCATACTACTATTATATAATATTTTATTACCGTTTTCAACTGTCATCTGCTTCCCTCACATAAATGGCTGAATTAGCTCCATGCTCTTTTACTTCACAGGATATACACCAGCATCTTCCATTAGTTTTTTCTACAATTAATTCTTCAGCTGCTTTCCATGCATGATATGCAAACTTTTCACAGCCAACACCATCCATGATTACAAGGTCAATTAATCCTAATTCATCTAATTGTCTAAATGTTTCTAATTCAGGGTCGATTTTATCAACTGCAGTTTTATGATCAAAATTATCTTTTAACCATTGTTTAAGTTCACCTAAATCACCAAAATCAACAGCCCAATTTTTATCATCTAATTCACTAGCACCAAATTTAAACGAAAATGATAATGCATATCCATGAATTAAACTACAATGACTATGAGTAGCTTTTGGTTGTCTAAAAGCACAAGATAATCCAGTCTCATGCCCGTATGTTTTTGTACTTAAATACATTTATACTCCTATTATTACAATTAGCACGTATGTTAAAAAATGTAAGAATTGGTCTATTCCGTGCACAAACCAAAACATATAATCCCCTTTATTAAAATTATAATCTGCCCAAACATTACTTTTAACCCAATCGATATGATAATGTATTACACCATCTAATATTGATAATATTATAGCACCAATAGGGCTAAGAAAAAAGGTTAATATTATATAAGTTCCTAATGTATGACAAAATGCATGAACTATACCACCAGCATACCCATAAAGCTTTTTTTCAGCTATCATTTCTTTTGTTTGCAGCATATAATCTGCAATTAAATGTTTAGTCATTAATAAAGTTAGTAAATAAATTTCCATTATAGAGCCTCCCACCAAAAGTTAAACCAACTCTTTTCCTTTGACCGTTCTATACAAGTGTCGAAAAAATCAACCAACACTTCTTGATCGGTATTATATATTAGTGAAGCAATAGAAACATTTTCTTTTGGAAAATCGCCCCATGACTCCAATAAGCCTGATATTGTTTTGCCTGAATCAACGATGTCATCTACTATTAACATTTTTTGACCCTGATTAAGATCATCGGTGATCCATTCAACAAATTCTTTTTCTCCGTCTTCAGAATTAGACCATTGCAATGGTGTTAGAGGTATTTCTAATTTATGAGATAATACCACTGCTGGTATTAAACCACCTCTAGTTAATCCTATTATTCTGTTGAAAGGGTTTCCAACAGCCATTATATTATTATAGATTTTATCTATACCTTTTTCGAAATCGTTATATGTGTAATCTTTATTTGCCATTATTAAACCATGTTACAAAAACTCTTCGAAAGCCTTTTTCAACTCTTGATACTCCATGAATAAAACTATGAGGGTATATTAAACTTTCTCCAACTTCTTGTCTCATTACTACTGGTATTATATCTTCACCATTATTATAGTCACCATCAGATTTACTATACCAGTTTATATCAAACTCCACATCGTTTGTTTTATAGTGTGGTTCAAACCCTATTGATTCACCACCTATTAAATCATCACTCTTATTAATTAAAGTGATAACAGTTTTACCTACATCTTGCTCATTATCAGCATGAGTTTTAGTAAAAGAGCCTTCTACATATTCTAAAAAATAATCACCGTATATTTTTAAACCAACAGCATCTTCTAATTTATTAATTAAAGCTTTATACTGTTCATCTCTATTATCATCTATGCATGATGCTTTTATTAAGTAGAATAGATTGTAGAACCTTTTTACTTTTTCTTTTTTACATTTGTCGTATACAGTATTAAGGTAATCAATTTCATCGCTAGTAAGCAATGTTTGTAAGTTATACTCCAATTACATTCCCCCAAAGATAGGTATGAACTCTAGCACTAACATTGAAGCCTCTTTTAAATGCTTCTGTTGCTACATCTGCATCAACCAGTTTTTGACCTTCAACTGTTGCACCTACTGGCATTATCCATACAGGCCAATTAACACCATGGAATCTAAATTGCTCAATAACCTCTTCTAGTTCGTCCCAACATTCTTTCGTTCCATTTACGACAAATTTAAGCTGACCTTTATTTGAACATTGCTGATAGGTTGCAACAATTTCAGGTTTTATAGCCCTTTTTGCTTTCTCTCCAGCTACCGACCATAATTTAGGACTAACAGAATAAAATAATTCACTGCCCCAAACGTCTCTATATTCTTGCCAGAATCGTATAAAGTCATCAGTTAGCTCCTGAGTACCATTTGTTTCATAAGTAACACTTCTAGGATAGTTTCTTTCATCTATCCATCTTTGCATTATAGCAACTGAACATTCTTGACCATGTTTCATAAGAGGTTCGCCACCAGTAAAGCACATATGACGATTAAACCATTGACCAAGATTCCATTCATTAGTAAATGCATCTTTTACTTTATCAGCAATTTCTTCTGGTGTGCCAATGTGTTGCAATTTTTTAAATTTCTTAGACCATGAATATGAACTATCACATCCTTTTTCCCATACAGGTAGTTCTTCCATAGTAGATATATTTGTTATATCTATTTTTTCATATGGTAAATCATATGTATCAGGGTTAGTTGGATCGTCTTGACCAAACCCATTACATTGTAAGTTACAAAGAAAGAATCTTAGCCACGCAGTCGGCACTCCCGTGTACTGTCCTTCTCCCTGTATTGAATCGAAAATCTCAGAATAGAGATACTTTTTTGACATTTTAGCTCCTAGTTTTATTTACGATGTGGAAGGGCACATCTGACTTTTATTTAGCTGCCTGAACCTTCTTGTTGGCTGCATTTTTAATTAATCTACTAACTTTTTTCCATTTTCTTTGAAAACGTTCACGATGAACAGGGTGAGCACGCTTAAAATATTCAACACCATCTAGATGATCAAGTTCATGTTGAAAGACTCTTGCAGCCATTCCATCAAACTTTTTCACTACAGGGTTACCATAGGGGTCTCTAAATCTTACCCTAATAAATTTTGGTCTTTTTACTTTGATAAAGACGTTAGGATAAGATAAGCAACCTTCTTCAAGAGCTACCAATTCATCACCAGAGTAGGTTATAACAGGGTTAAAGCAAACCATAGGTGGTTCTGAGTACATAGCAAAGCATCTAGTTGGTACACCTATTTGGTTAGCTGCTAATCCTATACCATGACCGTCTTTCATAGCATTAATTAATCTGTGGCTAAGTTCTACAGGATCAATAATAGGATTATTAAAATCAAACTCAGGCATTCTATCCCTAAGCATATCATTTTTATCACCTAATAATATTATATCACTCATTCAGCTAACCTTGAGAAAGATTTCACTTTCTCAAATTTTAATACGTGTTTGAATTTATCTATAAGAGTGTCACCCTTATGACTTATTATAAACACATTTGTGTCAGAAGTCAACTCATTTAGTAACTTTAAAAATTCATCTGTACCAGATGAGTCTAAAGATGAGTCAAACACTTCATCCATAATTAATAAATTAGTAGAAGCACTATTTCTAATCTTAGCAATTGAACGCCAAGTAAATAATAAAGAGAGGTCTATTCTCATTTTTTCACCTTCACTAAAAGATGCATATGAGAAATCATCTCTAAATCTAGATCTTATCGTTTCATTAAACGATTCATCTAGTTCAAATTGTACAAAGAAGTCCATAGCTGCTAAGTACTTATTAATTAATTTATTCATTATAGGGACATATTGCTTAATTATTTTAGTTTTAATCCCTGAATCTTTTAACATGATAGATATAACAGATAAAATATTTCTATCATTTATTTTTTTAACTTTAGATAATAATACTTTTTCTTTTTGACTAATAAACTTATCTAACTGTTCTAATTTTTTAGCTTTTGAACCTTTACTATCAGTTAACTCACTATTTTCTAATAATAAGCTCTTACATTGATCTTGCAATGTAGATTCTTTCCATTGCATTTCTTTTATATCATTTTGTAAAGAGATAATCTTTTGCTGATCTTCCATAATAGCTTCTATTCTATCTTCAGCATCTTTCAACTCTTGTTGCATCTTTTCGATACCATCATTTATTTCAGATAATTTATTATTATGAGAACAAACAATATCTTCTTTAAATTGTGTATCTATTTCTTGATTGCATGTAGGACAAGATTCGTTTTCTTGATAAAAAGATAATTGATTTTTTAAGTCTAATATTTTTGAATTAAGTTTAACTCTCAACTCTTTTAATTTTTCATATCTATTTTTAACTGTATCTTGATCGTTAATACCTTTATTGAGATTATCAATATCACTGTTAAGAACAGTTACTCTGCTGTTGAGAGCTTCTATCTCCTTGTTATTTTCTTCAACCTTATATAAGTTATTACGTATCTTAGTTTGGTTATCAGCATCTAAGCTCTCTATGTGCTCTTCTGTTAATTTAATCTTTTCTTCTAATGTTCTAACATTAAATTCTATCTCTTGTAGCTCTTTTTCATTCTTATTAACTCTTTCTTTTAGTAATGTATTCATTACAGAGAATATTTGAAGGTCTAAAAGATCTTCTATTACTTCTCTTCTATGAATAGAATTAAGTTGCATAAATGGAACAAATGAAGTTGATCCTAATACAACAACTTGACTAAAAGCTTTATGTGTTAACTTAAGTATATTCTTTTCTAGATAATCTTGATAGTCTCTAGCATTAGCGTCTTGATTAATTAGTTTACCGTTTTGCCATATTTCAAATATATTAGGTTTAGCTCCTCTAATAATTTTATAGATGTGTTTACCAACATGAAACACCACTTCAGTTCTTAGATCTTTTTTATTAATAGAATTAATTAACTGATTCTTATTTACTTTACGAAATGGTTTACCATATAACGCAAAAGATAATACATCAAGAAATGTAGATTTACCAGCACCGTTATCGCCTATAACAAGTGTTGAAGGGTTTCTATCTAATTCTAATTCGGTATAGACGTTACCGGTAGATAGAAAGTTTTTCCATTTTAACGTTTTAAATTTTATCAATTTATTGACAATGCCTCAGAGTATAACTCTCTTACTATTTTTTCAACCTCATTTTTATCAGCAACAGTATCTAAAGCATTGATATATTTTCTTAATATTGACATTGTATCTTCTGCTTCAGCTATAATTTCATCTTCATCTTCTAAATCTAGATTAAGATGATCTTCTACTATTTGTAGGTGTGTTGGGTTTTGTTTTTCTAAACGCTCAATAAACATATCAAACCAATAAGGGTTTGTTTTATTTTTTACAATAACTTTTATAAAGCAATTTTGGTATTGAGTTAGATCTTGTTCTATAATATCAGTAACAACTGTATTTTCATCATTATACCATATCTTTTTAAACATAGTATGAGGGTTATGTATAAACTCTAACTCTCTTTTATCTAAATCAAATATATGAAACCCTTTCTGATCATCTGCATCTGCCCAGGTCATTTCATATGGGCAGCCTAAGTAGTTAACATTACCTGTTGTAGATTTAGTATGATAATGACCAGTACAAACAACATCGAATTTTTTCAACCAATCATCTTTCATACCATGATAGATAGCTTGACCTTTATACATTTGATACCCAGCTAACTCTAAATGACCAAACATAATTTGACATTTAGTTTCTTCTACCATTTTAAATACTTCTTCTTGATTATCATCACATATCCAAGGTACCATTAATATACTATTCCATTCTTGAGGTTCTTGGTAAGTGGTTATATTAGAGTACTGCTCAGCTAATAGATTTATAGAATTAATCTCTAAAGTATTTTTATAAAATGAATCATGATTACCTACTAATACATGTAGGTTAATATTTCTTTCCTGTAGAGGAGTAAAGAACATTTTCTTTGCTCTATCTAAAGAATAAAAGTTAATAAACTTTCTTCTATCAAAAGTATCACCTAAATCAACTACTGTATCTATTCCATGCTCATCAAGATATGGAAAGAATATATCTTTATAAAACTTTTCTTGAAAGTCAGCTACCTTTTGATTATCGTTTCTTGCACCGAAATGTTGATCAGTTACTAATGCGATTTTATTTTTCGTCATCTATAAACCTAGTTAGATTTTTTTCATTTTTTTTCTCTTCACGTTTTTGTTTACGTTTATCCATCTTATCTTCAAAGTTAGTTACAAATTCTTTCATATAATCAGTGTGAAGATTAACAGCTAATGTACTTGTTTCAGATGCATCATTATGATGAGTAGTTAATTCATCCATAACAAGATGATTTTCTAACGTTTTGTGTTTGACATAAAGCTGTCTTTTTTCTCGTTCAATACGTCTTAAAAACGCATAATAAATTATTTGTGTAAAATATGCAAAAGGGTTATTTGATTTTTCTGGATCAAAATTATTTACATATTGAATGCAATTCTCTATACCATCACCAACCATTTCTTCTCTAAACATATAGTTTACAAAGTTAGGTTTATATGATAGTCTATTTGCAATTTGCAATAAGCATTCACCAACATAGTTGGGTATAGGGGGGTATTTTTTATCCCCTCTTTTTAATCCTTTCTTTTCGGCTTTAACTCTTGCAAATTTATAATCGAGTAGTACTTGATATAATTGTTTATTATCTACGTAATGTTTTCCCATTAATGTATCTCGTTATTAGCCAGTCCTTGAAATTCAAGCATTGCTCGAAGTGTTTCTAATTCTTCATTAGTAACTTCACTTGTTGGTTGAAGTTCTGGTGTTTTATGTTTTGCAGTGTGCCAAGTATTGACAAACTTTTTATATTGAGTTTCTAAATAGTCATCTAAATTTTCATGATATGAAATAACATGATCTTTATAAATTTGAGTTAATATAGGGAAATCGTTTGAAAAAGGGCAATACATACCTCTAAAAAAATAATGTCTTTCGATTATATCTTTTCTTCTATCTCCCATTTCAACTGCATTTTCAATAAAAATACATTCATCAGTTTCATCTATAACATAACCTACAATCGATACACCATCTATTAATTTTAAAAAACTAAACATCTAATTTAACCTGGAAAATTTTATAATCGAATTTTTCATCATTGTAATATTTTACCCGTTCAGCAAAATGTTGTAGGGTGTAATTCTTTTTTGATTTATAGGAAAGATCATCTGATATATCAAATAAAGTACATTGATCTTTTTTATCAGAAATTCTTAACCCTCTACCTATTGATTGTAATACTCTTATCTTTGATTTAGACGGTGAAGCAAATACAATATTATTTAAGTTACGTATATTTATACCTGTTGAGAACGTACCATATGATGCTACTATAACAGCATCTTTTTCATTTTCTACAATCTTACGTATATCTTCACGTACTGATGCATTTACTTCCCCTGATACAAAAAATAGTTGTCTATCTTTTGCTATTTTTTGATCACTTACTAGGTTATTATATAATATTTTACCGTGGCGTTCCACTAATTGGTAAAGAACTAAAGTATTACCTTTAAGTGATACAATTAAATTATGAATAAATTTTGCTCTTTGCTGAGAAGATATAATATAATCTAATTCATCTTGATAATTATATTTAACTACATCTTTACAAATATGTTCTGGGTAGGTTAATGTTATACATTTTATTTGCAGATCTGCTAATGTACCTTCTTCCATTAACTCTTTTGATGTTGTTACTTTTTTTACAGCTCCAAATAAACCTTCTAATACTAATTTATGTGTTTGTGTACCATCTAACGTACCAGTAAAGCCATATCTATTAGGGCAATTTTCTAGCTTTGTCATAATAGATGTTAATGACTTAGATTTAAAATTATGAGCTTCATCTCCCATTACACATTTAAACTGATTGAACCATGGCTTAGGCATTTTATAAATTGATTGCCAGGTTGATACAACTATATCTTCTGGTATATCATTACGCCATGATTTATCTTGCGTACCATCTATAACTCTAACTGGGTGTTCGTAACCATATGATTTAAAATCAGATTGCATTTGGTATACTAATGAGGTGGTGGGTACTATAACTAATATTTTTTTACCCTCATCAATCATTTTTTTAGCTAGCATATAAATGATTAACGATTTACCAGACGCGGTAGGAGATAAAAGTAAACATCTTTTAGTACGCATTGCATGAGCAAATGCTTCTACTTGATAGTCTCTCGGCTCTAATGTTGTAACACTTTTACAATAATCTTGAGCTTCATTAACTGAATAGGAGCTATCTAATAACTCTGTATCAACATCTACCTCATAATCTCTATCATAAGCAAATTTTCTAATGTAGGGTAATAAGCCACCATATAGAAGACAAGTGGCAGGATTATAGAGACGTATTTTACCGTCCCAAAATTTATTTCTAACTTGAGGCATAAACCTTGCACCTGGAACGGTGAAGGTAAAATAATCTTGAAGCTCGAAACCTATACCTGCATCGCAGAATAATTTGTTATAAACTTCATCATATTTTTCAACGTAAATTTTCTCTGTCATTAACTCTCTTTCTTAAGTTTGATGTTGAGAAATTATGATCTCTATTATTAAAGTATAATTTAATTCCTCTTTTTTGGCAGATTTCTTTACCAGTAAATTCTTTATTACGATATTCATCACCTAAAATTCTCACATCAATAGGTAACATAGAAATAATATCTAATAAATCATTTTCAGTTACATAAGGTATTATTTCATCTACGTAACTAATAGCTTGTAATTGAGTGTATCTTTCTACTATCGTTTGTATAGGTCTATTTTTTTCTTTTCTATCTAGAGAAGGGTCAACTTGTAAACCACATATTAAATAATCACATTGACTTTTTGCTTCACGTAACATTGTTACATGACCTGCATGTAATAAATCAAATGCTGAGCAGGTAAAACCTATTATCATTTTCTTATTTTATTATTAAAATCTAAAATGCTTTCAAATATCTTATCAACACCAAATAGATTCATAAAATGTGTAGTATCTTTAGGTAAACATTTACCACCAAATCCAGCTTTACCATCTGGTCCTGGTGTATCTAAATGTGTAGTAGGATCAATATTATATTTTAGCAAAGCTTTTACATTATTATAATCAATATTATAAGCATTGCATTTTATATTTAATAAATTTGCAAACGTTACTTTCATAGCTAGAAAAGCATTACGTGACATCTTAAACATCGATGCCTCTTTTTGAGTTACTATCTCAATATTACCAAATGTATGATTGGCTAACCATTCAGTAAATGATGATCCACTATTATCACCTATTACATTATCTACTTCTGGTTGAGTTAATTGATCTTCCCATGTAACTTCTCTTAAAAATTCTGGCCATAATACAACATCATCATGAAATAAACCAATTTGATCTGGACCGATTGTTGATCTAATAATTTGTTCACCTTTAAACTCATTATAAACATCCAACACAATGTCTATATCTAGTTCTCTATTTTGAATTAAATTGGTTGGTACACATATAAAACAGAAATCATATTCTTTTTCTGTAGATGCAATCATACCAAGATCTGGATCGTGTATCCATAAATCTATATCGTTAAATTTTTTAAGATATTTTTCTGTAGCTTTACCTACAAATCCATATCCTATTATAACTGCTTTTTTATTCATACTTTGTCCATGCTCTTTCATGCATATAATATAGAACTAATTTAGCAAAAAAATCTATTGACATAATTGCTGTTGCTAGTTCAAACGAGCCGGTTACGTAGTAACCTATTATCCCTGTTGTTACTGTTGCGATAAATCGCCAGCTTCCAGTTTTAAAAAGGGATTTTGTTCTTGAATCCATTCTTCCTCACCATGATATACTGTTGAGCCTTCTAACGCTTTTTGAGCTGCCCATAATGTTTGGTATATCTTTTTCTTACATCCGAAGCCATTATAACCATCGATGTTAGGATCATCCATAACACCTCTCCATAATTCTAATGCTTCTTTAACACTACTTATAGGTGTTTTATCTATATACGGCATTACATTCCCACCTTAAATTTTTCCCAATCAATAGCTGCTTTAAGATTATACCCTCTAGCATTAATTGATCGTACACAATTTTCAACGAAATCTACTTTTTCTTGCTGATAAGCAATCTTTAAAGTTAGATCAATTATATCTTTAGACGAATCGACATAACTAGGAACATCAGCACGTAGGATTTTTAACGGGTTTGGATCCCATCCTAGTTCTAACATTTCATCGTGATCTAACGTACCATTAAAATACTCATACGATTGACGTTTCAATACTTTAAGATCTTGTTCTAATTTTCTTAAAGTAAGACGTTCTGTTGAATATAATTTAAAGTACTTGGAATGTAGTTTAGATATTTTTAAAGCTTCTTGACCAAGCTCAGTTCTATCTATTTCACAATCTTTAGTCCACAGGTCAAATAATTCATCTAAAGTCATACTGTTATATTATATGAACTTCTAGAATAGAAGTCAACTATATTATTTCTATATTAAATTGCTCATATCTAAATGATGCAACACATTCTATATAAGATATATCACTAGCTCTAAAATCAAAAGCTAGTTCTGATAATGTTGATGGGTAAAGACCTTTAAAATTGACCTTTACATTAGGGTTAGCATTTGAATTATGTATTATTAAAGCACCATCTGAAACTAATTCATCACCACCGACTGGATTTCTTCTTCTATCTTGTTCGGCTAATGCTGCAAACTCACCAAAATTTTCTGGAAAACCTAAAGCTTTAATCCAATTAAATAATTCTAAATAAGATTGCATTTGTTCATCAACTCTAAAACCTATCTGAAATTCAGTAAAGTCAATATGATCACCGTATACAGGTATCTTAACAAATGGTGTTGGTACATCTATATTACCTAAGTTAACAGCAGGTAATAAAACAGATTGAACAAAAAAGTTTACATTGGGTAATTTATTAACCAGAAACGTAAACTTAAGAGGTGATAAAAAATTAAGATTATCAGGCTGTTTAGATAGTGCACTCATGTATATATTTATCTAATCTCTATAGCCATTATCTTCGATTCATCAGCTTTCACTTTATCTAAATCAAAATTAATAGACACACCGCAACCACATGATGCTTGCTCTTTTGGATTAATAAATTTAAATACTTCGTTAAGACCTTCTTTTTTATAATCAAGAGTCATACCAACTAGATATGGTATAGATAGTTTATCGACTACAATG
>Ga0129342_1000619_pt1 | contig 15469 bp, 16 predicted proteins | sample CPBDNA_5_FD_94426 | JGI IMG/M metagenome (GOLD analysis project Ga0129342, IMG submission 94426) | Freshwater to marine salinity gradient microbial communities from Chesapeake Bay, USA - CPBay_Sum_15_0.2_DNA | ecosystem: Environmental > Aquatic > Marine > Coastal | place: USA: Chesapeake Bay...
GTTCCGGTACTTTCTAGGACATATTCTGCTCTGAGACTCTGAGCTATATCAAATATTTTTTTAGTATCAGGATTAAATACAATTTGGATAATTCCAGTATGATCTCTCAGGTCTATAAAAATAACACCCCCGTGATCTCTCCGGGTATTAACCCATCCTTTAACTGTTAAGATCTCATTGATACTTTTATTATCAATCTCACCGCAATAAGTTCTTTTCATTTATGAGTCCGTTTTTTTTGTATCAGGTTTTTTTGTTTTAAAGTCAGTTTCGTACCAACCAGAACCCTTTAATCTGAAACCTGAGGAAGATACAAGCCTATGGACCGCCCCTTTTTCATCACACCTACAAATAGTAAGCTTTTTATCAGATATTTTTTGGATTACTTCAAATACTTTTCCGCAATCATCACATTTATATTCGTATATAGGCATATTTATTGATTTAAATCATATTAGACACGAAGTTATTATACAAAAAAAATCTTCTTTTATCTCTTTTAAATTTAATGCTATAATGCCACAAATTTTATGAAAGCCATACTCAAAAGCGCCACATTATTAATCCTGTTTTCCTCTAATAATGTATACCCTGCAGATGAATATACTGGAAAAGAAAAAGCTGAAACATGTCTTGGTTGTCATGCTATAGAAGGCTACAACAATACATATCCGACATATAAAGTTCCCAAATTAGGTGGTCAGCATGCAGATTATATCGTTACTGCGCTCAAAGCTTATCAAAAAGGTGATCGCAAACATGAAACAATGCATGCCAACGCATCTGGACTATCTGATGAAGATATCCAAGATATAGCAATATACTTTGAGTCAATTAAATAATGAAATATTTGCCGATTATAATACTGACTTCTCTATTGAGTAATTTTGCTATTGCAGATGAAAGCTTTAATCGAGGTAAAGAGCAATCAGTCACGTGTTCTGCATGTCATGGAGCAGATGGCAATAGTAATAATAAGATGTATCCCAGACTTGCGGGTCAATATAAAAACTACCTCATTCATTCATTAAAAGCATATAAGAGTGGTTCAAGACAAAACGCTATAATGAATGGGTTTGCAGCAGGGCTATCAGATCAGGATATCATTGATTTATCTACTTACTATTCAAAGCAAAAAGGTTTGAATATTATACCTAAAAATTAATTATCTTCTTCTATCAATAGATACAACGCTGGTATCAGATATAAAGTGATGAATGAAGCCAGACCAATCCCACCAAAAACTACTACAGCCATAGCAAAACGACTCTCTGCACCAGCACCAGAGCTAAGTATCAGAGGTATTGAACCTAGTAAAGTTGAAATTGTTGTCATGATTACGGGTCTGAATCTGATTATAGATGATTCAATTATAGCTTGAGATTTTTTTAGACCATCACTTTTGAGTTGATTAGCAAACTCTACTACTAAGATGCCGTTCTTTGCAATCAATCCAATAAGCATCAAAAAACCTATTTGACTATAAACATTTAATGATCCACCTGTAACAAACAAAGAATATATACCAGCTGTCATTGTAATAGGTACTGTTAAAATAATAATTAATGGATTTCTGAAACTTTCGAACTGAGCAGCTAGTACTAAGTAGACTATCAAAACAGCAAGCAATATTGTAAGTTCTAATTTATATCCTGTTTCAAAATACTCTTTAGAGGCTCCTGCAAATGAAATTTTAGCATTTGAAGGAAGTATATCTTCTGCTGAATTAGTTAAGTCACTTAATATAGCGCCCAAAGAGGCACCCGGTGTTGTTGAAGCAGATAATGTTACTGACGGAAGACGATTGACACGTTTTAAGCTCTTGCTCGTAGCCTCAAGTGATTTAATAGTTAGGTTGCTCAGCGGTACAAGCTCATTACTAATCTTAGATTTAATAAAGATATTATCTAAATTAGATTCATTTTGTAAATAATTTTCGTCAGATTTAATTATTACATTATAAGTCAATCCATCTCTAGAAAAACTTGTTACTTTACGTGATCCATACAATGCATCAAGAGTAGTCGCAATATCTTCAGCTGCAATTCCAAGATTTGATGCAGAGTCTCTATTTATTTTGAGATTAATCCTTGGTTTATCTACTTTATAGTCAATCCTTGCATTCCTGAGACCTATTTCATTTGAACTATCTTGGATTAGTTTTCCCCATTCTCCAACTTGTTCATAATCTGTTCCGCTGATTACAAAACGTACTGGAGATTTAAATGGACTTTGACCTAAACTTGGAGGATTAATTGTAAATATCATTGCACCAGGCATTGATATAAGTTTCGGGAATATTTCTCTGACAATCTCTTTCTGATGCCTAGATCTAATTTCCCATGGTGAAAGAGATGCAAAGATAAAAGCAGAATTAACACTTCCTGGTTCACCAGAAAACCCAGGAGCTACTATTGCAAAAACAGTTTTTATTTCTCCTTTGTCCACATATTCCGCAAGAACATTTTCAACCTTATTTACCATATTATTTGTATACTCTAACGATGAACCCTCAGGGGCATTTACTGACACAATAAATAATCCTCTATCTTCTGAAGGTGCGAGTTCTTTTGGGAGGAACTGGTATAGTAAAAATGATATTAATATAAAAATGATAGTGATTGTATAAACTATTTTTGGCTTTTTTTGTGATGAAATTAAAGACGTTTGATAAAATTTTTTAAATTTCTCAAACATTATCCTTTTAGACTCATCTGTATTTTTTTCAAGAAGTTTAGAACACATCATTGGAGTTAAAGTCAAAGCAACAAAACTTGATATAATCACTGCAAAAGATAAAACGACTCCAAATTCTATAAACAATCTCCCTGTTTTTCCTCCCATAAATGATAACGGTAAAAAAACACTTACTAAAACAATCGTAGTTGCAATTACAACAAATGTAATTTGCTTAGCACCATTTATAGATGCAGAATAATTGTCTTCACCATTTTCGATTTTTCTTTTAATATTCTCCATTACAACTATTGAATCATCTACTATTAATCCTATTGCTAAAACTAAGGCTAAAAATGTCAATACATTAAGTGAGTATCCGAAGATATAAATAATAAAAAATGTCCCTATAATTGAAATTGGTATAGTGATTGCAGGAATTATGGTTGCAGCTTTGGATGATAAAAAATAGTAGATAATAAGAATAACCAATATCATTGATACCGTGAGCGCGAATCTTATCTCGCTAATAGATTCTCTAACGAATTTAGATTGATCATATCCAATACTCATATTTATATTTTCTGGAAGTGATGGCCTTATTAGTTCAAGTTCTTTTTTAATATTATCAGTGACATCAAGTACATTAGATTTGGTTTGTCTCACAATACCTAAACCTACTGCACTTTTACCGTTAGCTCTAAGGAATCCTCTATCTGACTCAGGGCCTATTTCTATTTTAGCTACATCAGATAATATTATTTTTGAGTCTCCATGGTGTCTTATTACGACATTGTTATACTCATTTAATGTCTTCAATTTGGAATCTAGCTTGATGCCAATCTCTCTTTGGATAGATTCAAAACGACCTGTACCTCTCTCAATATTTTCTCTTTTAATAGCATTGATAACTTCTATTACAGTTAAACCTCTAGATGCTATTTCCTCTGGATCCATCCATACTCTCACAGAATATTTTCTTTCACCTCCAATAGTTATTGATGCAACACCAGGCTGTATAGATAATCTATCTACTACGTTTCTGTCTAGATAATCATTGAGTTGTATGTCTGTTAAAATGTCACTCGAAAAGCCAATCCACATGATTGCACGAGCATCTGAATCAGATTTTGCTATACGAGGGTTATCAGCTTCCTCAGGTAGCAGTGCTGCAATTCTGGAAACTTTATCTCTGACATCGTTTGCAGCGGTATCAAGATTTGTTTCTAATGTAAATTCTATTCTTATCTTTGACAACTCATCTCTACTCTCCGATGTAATCTCCCTTATGCCTGATATGCCTGAGAGTGAGTCTTCAATGATTGCTGTAACATCTCTTTCAAGAATTTTTGATGACGCTCCAGTATATATTGTGCTAACTGTCACAACAGGTCTGTCGATATCGGGATACTCTCGAATAGTCAATTTATCGTAGGATGCTAATCCAATCAAAATAACAAACAGGCTAAGAACTGTTGCAAAGACAGGACGCTTAACTGTGACTTCTGAAATATGCATTAGTTATTGATAATTTTAATTTTAGATCCGTCTTTAAGTTTTTCATGTCCAAGGGTAATTACAAAATCACTTGGATCAATACCATCAATAATTTGTGTTTTACCATTATTCGTTATACCCAAAGATACTTTCCTAAGTTTGGCAGTATCATTATCTGCGATAAAAACATAACTATAATCTTTAGATGTAAGAATTGATTGTTCTGGAACAAGCAGGCTGTTTGGTATTTCTTCAAGAATAATATTTACATTCATTAATAGTCCAGGACGAAGATTACTATTATCATTTTTAATAATCGCATAAGCTTTAATAGTACGGGATTCTGTATCAACCCTCTGATCTACATTTGATATAATACCTGTGTAGATTTGATCAGGGAATAGTTTTGAGCTAGCAACGTATTTAATTGTATCTTGAATTTGTGGAAGAATTTTTTCAGGTAAATAAATAAAAGCTTTCATATAAGACATATCATCTAGTGTTAATAATAAATCACCATTTTTTAATTTATCACCTATTTTAAAATCTGTTATGCCAACATAACCATCAAACGGTGCAGTTATAATAATTTCTCCTACCGAATTAGTTGTTAGTATTGAAAAAAGACGATCACCTTTCTTAACAAGTGATGATTCATTGAAGAAAATATCATTAAGAATCCCCTCAGTTTTTGATGTCACATTAAAGGACTGCTTGGACTCTATCACCGATGTTGCAGGATAAATTCTACTAACGGTATTAATTTCTACTTGCTCTGCATGGACTGAAACAATTCTAGTTTTATTAGCAAAAGATTTATAGAATTGTATTTTTGAATATAAATTAATAGCTCCATATAATAGACCTATAAATATCAATGAACCTATTAGATGAAAGGGTTTAATTTTTTTTATAATATTTTTCATGAATTATTAAACCATATTAAAGATATAAATCGCCCTGATGTATTGTCTCTTCTATACGAAAAGAAAGATTTATTATCAAAAGTACATTCTGATGATATTGTAACATCACTGATGCCCTGACGTGATAATATTTCGTAAGCTATATTTCTTAAATCCATATTATACTTACCGTTATTATTATAAGCAAAATGATTAGAATATTCTGAAAATAAATCAAAAATAAATTCACCGACCTCATATCTTTTTTTACTTATACTTGGCCCTATTAATACTTTAAATTCTGATTTATCTATATTCTGAACTTTTTTAAAAAATTTCTCTATAATTCCACCTATAAGCCCTCTCCAACCAGCATGAATGCAACCAATGATTGTGCCTGATTTATTAGTTACTAAGATGGGCAGACAGTCAGCTGTAATAACAGCACAAGCTATCTGACTATTATTGGTAAATATAGCATCTGATCTCGTATAGTTTTCATAATCAATAAGTTTATTGACTATATTGGAGTGTGATTGATTCATTAAGGCAATATTTTTAATCGAGAGTTGTTGTTGAAGATTCATAACATTCAATCTTGTATTATTATCTTGAGTCACTAATGGATTAGAGAAATTTTCATGTATTAAATGTAGTTTATCTTTATTAGATGTTTCAGTAGACGATATAAAGAACCTGATATTATTAGGAATATCCCATGCTTCTTTATGAGACCTAAATATTTTCATTTATTTTTAGTTCTTCAAGTAAAATACGGTATTCTTTTGGATATGGCGCTGTATAAGTTTTTATTTTTTTTGTTTTTGGATCTATAAAAGATAATGAATATGCATGAAGGTATTGCGCAAATGATTTATCAATTCTATTCAAGATATTCTTATATTTATTAAAAATACTATTCTTGAAGCCATAAACATCATCGCCAATTACTGGATGCTTAATGAATGATAAATGAACCCTAATTTGATGTGTACGTCCAGTTATAAGTTCAATTTCAATATGAGACGCATTTTTGTAAACAGACAGCGGTCTAATTTTTGATAATGCATATCTTCCGTTAGACCTTACTGCCATTTTTTTTCTATTATTTACATGTCTCGCAATTGGTTCTTCTATAGTAATTGGTTTATCAATTATTCTTGTGACTAATGAATGATAATGTTTGATGAATTTACGATCCTGCAATTGTTTACTTAGAATGTTATGTGAGGACAAATTTCTACAAATAACTAGTATTCCAGAAGTATTTTTATCGAGCCTATGTATTATTCCCGTTCTCGGAACTAACCCCAACTCAGGATATTTAAAATAAAGTGCATTTTGGAGTGTTCCAGTATAGTTCCCAGGTGCAATATGCGTCACCATACCTGATTTTTTATTTACAATTATGTAATCATCAGATTCATCAATAATATTTATATCAATATCTTCAGGTATTAAGTCTACTGTCGGTTGAGATGTAATTTTAATAGATATGTTACAGCTAGATGAGATTTTATCTTTTTGTGAGCATGGATTTCCGTCTACCAGCACATCTTGATTTGATATCCACCTTTGAATTGTAGATCTTGAATACTCAGGAAAATAATTAGAGAGTAATTTATCTATCCTCTCGGATTCATCGACATCAAGTCTAAACTCATAAATATCAGGATGATTCATGATATAATAATATACTGATGAGAAAATATAATCTTTCATTTGTTCTAGTATTCTTGGTTTTAATTCAGGGTTGTGCTTTTCTTGAAACCGTTAAAGTAGACCCATATGAGAATATGAACGAGGAGAGTCTGTATGCTCAGGGGTCGGTTTTTTTAGAAAATGGAGATATTCCATCGGCAATAACCGTCTTTGAAACCTTAGAGGCTAAATATCCATTCTCAACATATTCTCAACAATCAGTTTTAGATTTAGCCTATGCTTATTATGATTTTGGACAAAAAGATGACACTATTGCTGAATGTGACCGATTCATTGATCTTTACCCAAATCATTCGAATCTAGATTATGCATATTACTTAAGAGCATTGTCTAATTTAGAAAAAGAACAACCCTTCTTCCAAGATATACTTGGACAAGATGCGTCAAAATATGATGTCACCAGATTAAAGAACGCTTACAATGATTTTCTATTCATAGTTAATAGATTTAACAAAAGTAAATATGCAGATGATGCAAAAAATCGCCTTGTATTCTTAAGGGACAGCATGGCAAAACATGAAGTCTACATAGCAAAGTATTATCTTAAGAGAGGAGCTTATTTAGCTTCTAGCGAGAGAGCTAAATATATGCTTGAAAAATACCCTGGAGCGCCTGCCACTAAAGAAGCATTACTAATTCTAATAAAAAGTTATAATAATTTAGGCCTTTTAGATTCAGCTAAAGTCACAGCTGATATTCTTGTAAAGAACTTTCCAAATTATAGTTATAAAATAGGAAATAATTCTGAAATTTTAATCAGTGATATAAATCAAAAAAATATTGAAAATAAGAATTCTTTTTTTAAACTAGATTTATTTTAAGCCTCTTTAGGTAACTTACAAACAGGTATAGGGTTCATCTTATGAATGTTGTTTTGTCTTAACGCCTCATATTTATCTCTATTGATAGATTTGATATTGATCATTGCTTCTTCAAGCTCTTCATATGACATACCTAATTGATTTTCATCTGTTCTGCCATCGTCCCACAATCCGTCTGTTGGTTCTGCATTGATAATCCTTGAATCTACTCCAAGTGTTATAGACAGTTCTTTTACTTCGGATTTAAATAAATCAGCAATTGGGGAGATATCAACACCTCCATCACCATATTTTGTATAAAAACCTACTCCAAAATCTTCTACCTTATTTCCGGTGCCTACAACTATTCCAGAGTTTGAGGCAGCAACTTGATATAACGTCATCATTCTTAATCTAGCCTTAGAATTAGCAAAACCAAGATTAGATTTTTGACCATCCACTCTTAAAGTAGATTGAAACGATTTATATGTGTCTGTTAAGTCAATAAGGTGATGAGTGACATTATTATATTGATCAGTTAACCACTTCGAATGAATACTGCCCAAATCAGTTTGATTGGTATTGGTTTTTATTGGCATAGTTACAATGATTGTAGAGATGCCGGTAAGCGAAGCAAGAGTGCTTGTAAGAGCTGAATCTATACCACCTGATACTCCTACAACAAGAGTTTTTGCAGGATTATTCATTTTATAGACATAATTTTTAATCCAGTCTGAAATGTATTCAATTTTCTGCAAATTATTCATCATAGAGTTATATTAATTTAGTTGTTTGTATGAAATAATTTTATACGTCATGAAATTTATAATTATAATTATAACTTTAGTAGTTGCTTATTTCCTAATTAAAATTACAACCAAGACTAAAGAAACGGTTAATAAGGATAATAATATGATATTGTGCAAAGAGTGTGGATACCATGTTCCTAAGAATGATATATGTCACACATTAAACGACGTTAATAACTGTAAAAATAAAAAATGAAAGAAAGACAGCCGTTACTTATTACCTTACTACTAATTATGATTTTGGGTATCACGTTAACCTATATGTTAAGATAATGAATTATTTTGTTACAGGACTTTTATGTTCTGGAAAAAGTACTTTTTTAGCAGCTGCTAGGGCTCATGACTTTGACACCCTTAACGCAGATGAATTAGTAGCTAATCTCTATAAAGATAAAACTATAATTCAAAAGATTCAAAATGAATTTGACAAATATGACTTATTTCGTAATACAGAAGAAGTTATAAAGATACTTTTTTTTAAATCAGATGCTAACAGAAAAAAAATAGAATCAATAATACATCCAGAAGTTCATAAAATAATCAATGAAGAACTTGTGAATAAAAAAAACTTAATCGTAGAAGTTCCCCCTTTATTGAGTAATTATAAACTATTGAAAGAAAATAAGTCGATTTTTATAGATGCGGATATAAAAAATAGAATAATTAGATATCGCAAACGTGATAATAAAAAAGAAATAGATACATTCAAAAGAATAAATAATATGCAGTTAGATTATATCAAGCTAAGAATGATATGTGACATAATTATAGATAATAATGGTATAGAATGTTTTAACAAATATTTTGAATTAGAAATTATTAAATCATGAGCACTTTATCAGATTCACATGCAGCTATATACGAAGAACCCATTGATGAAAGAATAAGAAAATTTCTTAAGCTAGAGAATTATTTTCTTAAATTAAACTATCATAAAAACATTGATACTTCTTTCGACTCGTTCACAGCATTAAATAATATGATCTTAATATATAGTACACTTTCACGAGTAGAGGTTAAGAGCGAGTTAATAAGAGAAATTGAATTTCAAAAAACACGATATCAAGAATATATTCAAATAGAAAGCTCAGACAAAATAAAGCTGAATTCTATAATGGAAAAACAAGATTATGTTTTAAATAATTTACATAATTTAAAATTAAATTATTTAAATGATTTAAATAGCGATGAATTTTTTCAATTTTGCATTAAACATTTTGAAACTAATACTAGTGAACTTGATTATTGGCTGACTAGAGATCATGCCATGAGATTAAACCAGTTAAATTTATGGCTTGAATTAGTGAAACCAATAGAAAATTCTATCTTATTTTGTCTTGATATTCTCAGGAGAAGCTCTGAGACAAATGAAATATGTGCAAATAATGGTTTTCATTTAGTAAAGATTAATAATAAAAAAAAAATAAGGTTACTAAGGATAACAATGCAGTCAGATAATTACTATTTCCCAAGAATAAGTATAGGACCGCAGAGAGCTACTATTACTTTTATGATGCTTAGTGAAACCAATAAGTTTGTGCAAATAAAGGAAAATATCTCATTTGTTATGGACCTCTGTTATATATAATTAGAACATATTAATTCCTGCTATTCCAAATCCATAATTTTCTAAAGCAAGATTATAATCTTGTCCTTTTGATGATATACCACCAAGAGCATATGTAGGTAAATAAGATTCTTTACTTAATGCAGCGAATCCGCTCCAATTAATTGGTTTATATCTAGAGTATGTTTTTTTTACTGGAGAAATTAATATAAAGTCATAAAGCATTTTATTACAGGATTTAATGTCATCCATTGTGTGGCATGAAGCTGAATGAATAATTGAGAGAGCATACTTATTTTTTTCAAGCATACCTATTTGATTACTTGAATAGTGAATGCCCTGATATGAATCAAGCCATTCATCTGAATACTGGTAGTCTATTATGACTTTACCTGTATATTTTTGTGATATTAATATATTTTTTATATTCTTTGAATAATATTTATAATTTATCCTTCTTAATCTAATAGCACCATATCGTGAATAGTTAACATATTGATCTTTTTCAAAATCATCTACAGTAAGTATCTTCAACGTACGCGGTAGATTTAATAATCTAAAGATTCGCCTATGTGTTGGCAACGTATCTATAGATTGATCTTCGCTATATTTAATAATTTTTTGGTTTTCTTTAGAGTAAATTGTTCCATTAAATCTAAATATTTTAAAGATATTTATTTTAATCAACAAATTATCATATAGATGTTTAATAGAGCCTAAATAAATATACTTTTTCACTTTAATACCTAATTCCTCAAAAATCTCTCTTTCTAAACATAATTCAGGAGTTTCTGATTTTTTACATTTTCCTCCGGGAAATTCAATATAGCCTTTGTAAGGGGTTTTGTTTCTCTGAAGACATATATATTTTGACTTATCACGAATTAATGCAATTGATATTTCAATCTCATTAACGCTCATTATGTTGTGTAAGCAGAATTAATATGCACATATTCATGAGATAAATCAGAAAAATATAGAGATTGGCTATGCTTTCCAACGCCAAGATCAATTATGATTTTGATATTATTTTTTTTCATTGAGCGCGCAAGTTTTTTAGAACCATTATCTTTAGGAACTCCATTAGAAAAACATAAAATATCATTTATAAATAATTTGACTTTAGATACATTCAATGCCAAATCATCTAGTGAACCAAGACTTGCAATAATCCTTCCCCAATTAGGGTCTTGACCATACATGGCAGTCTTTACAAGCAATGAATGTGATATTTTTCTTGATATTTTTTGGGCAGCCATAAGGGACTTTGAATTAATAATATTTAGTTCAATAATCTTTGTAGCGCCTTCACCATCTTTTACGATTAGCGACGATAAGGATATAAAAAAGTCTGTTGCACATTCTAGAAACTTAGTTAAGTTTTTTTTGTTATTCAAATCAAGGTTGACATTATTGTTCGATGTGAAAGCCACACAATCATTTGTAGACATATCGCCATCCACAGATATCGAGTTGAAAGATAGATTTGAACAATATTGTAAATATTTTTTTAAATTTCCTTTATTAATCTTCACGTCTGTCTCTATGAAAGCTAGCATTGTTGCCATGTTTGGTTCAATCATGCCAGCACCTTTACAAATTCCTCTGAAAGTAATTTTTTTTGAATCTATAGTATAAGATTTTGTTGAATATTTCGGAAACTTATCTGTTGTCATTATTGCCATTGCAGATTTTTTTAATGATACGTATTTGTTAAATTTGTTATTAGTAATGGCATGACATATCTTCTCTATGGGTAATTGTCTTCCAATTATTCCGGTAGACATGAATATGATTTCATATTTTTTACAATCTAGTTTTAAAGCTAAAAGTCTTAGTATTGTATTCGCATTATCTAGACCTTCTTTTCCAGTGCAAGCATTAGCATTCCCTGAATTAATAAAAATATATTTTGGATTAGATTTAGATATATTCTTTTTTGAGAGAATTATTGGAGCTGCTGCAAATTTATTAAGAGTAGATATAATCTGAGTATTATTATTATCAGATAAGCAGATTAGTAATCCATCAGTTTTATTTTTTTTTATACCGAGTTGTAATGTGATAAATTTAGATTTCATAAAAGTTTTCCACAGCATTGTTTATATTTCATATTTGTTACAGGGCATCGCTTATTTCTAGGAATAGCATTATCGTTTGAATTTAATAAGCATCTAGGATCGTCTACCGGTTTATTAGATTCTCTTTTAGGTTCATTCTTTATAGATTCTGTATTATAGTTATCAATTTTTATCCTACAACATATCTTTAATATTTCTTTACTAATTTCCATAAGCATAACATTGAACATCTCAAAGGATTCTCTTTTATATTCATTTTTTGGATTCTTTTGAGCATAACCTCTTAGACCAATTGATTGTCTCAGATAGTCCATTGAACTGAGATGATTTCTATATTCTTCATCAATAACGGTCAAGCAAATATTCTTAATCAAGATATTATATTCATCAGTTGTAATATTTTTTGTATTAAGTTTGATTTTATCAAAAAGCATTGAAACTAAGATATTTTTTAGTTCATCAAAGTCGACAATATTATCTTTAATAAATTCCTCAAAATTAATATCTAGTAAAAAGTCAGATTTTATTGAACTATTTAGCTCAGTAAAATTAACATTTTGCATATTTAAGGAATTAAAATTAAGTTCAATATAATCAGCGACAAAATTGGAAATAATGTTTTCTAGTAAGTTATTGGCGTCATTGCCCAATATAAAATCACGTTGCTGATATATAAGCTTTCTTTGTTCATTTGATATATCATCATACTCTAGTAAAGTTTTTCTTATATCAAAATTATGAGCCTCTACTCTTCTCTGTGCATTTTCAATAGACTTGGAAACCCATTTATGTTCAATTGCCTCGCCATCTTGCATACCAAGTTTTTTCATAATTTCAGACACTTTATCTGATGCAAAGATGCGCATTAAATTATCTTCCAGTGACAAAAAAAATCTTGATACACCTGGGTCTCCCTGTCTTCCAGCTCTTCCTCTAAGTTGGTTATCTATTCTTCTTGATTCGTGCCGTTCAGTGCCCATCACGTATAATCCGCCTAGTGATTTTACTTTTTTATTATTTTTTGCCCATTCATCAGCATTAATATCATGTTTATGCCCACCTAGAACTATATCAGTACCACGACCAGCCATATTAGTAGCAATCGTTATTGAATTTAGAGCGCCAGCATTTTGAATAATTTCAGCTTCTTTTTGATGATATTTAGCATTTAGTACGTTATGTTTAATCTTATTTTTTTTTAAATATTTTGATATATTCTCAGAGGCATCAACAGATGTAGTACCTATAAGAATTGGCTGCCCTGTTTCATGAATATCTGTAATTTCCTTTAGGATATGTGCATACTTTTCTTTCTCCGTAAGAAATACTAAATCAACTTTATCATCACGAATGAGCTTTCTATTGGGTGGAATTTGTACAACTTCGAGGTTATATATTTGTTGAAATTCCTCAGCTTCAGTATCAGCAGTCCCGGTCATGCCGCATATCTTATTAAACATTCTAAAGTAATTCTGAAATGTGATAGATGCATAGGTTTGGTTTTCTTGTTTTATAGAAACATTCTCTTTTGCTTCAATTGCCTGATGTAGACCTTCAGACCATCTTCTGCCCAACATTTTTCGTCCTGTAAATTCATCAATTATTACAATTTCATTATTCTCTATCACATAATCAATATCTTTTTTATAAATAAGATGAGCTTTTAGAGCTGAATCTATGTGACTGAATAACTGTATATTATCGGTGCTGTAGATATCTTCAGAGGATTTTATTAGGTTATTATCAAGTAGTATTTTTTCAATAGCAGACTGACCCATTTCTGACAATGAGACTGATTTCTGTTTCTCTTCTATAGAATATAAATCAGTATCGTTTTTATTTAAAAATATTTTAATAATCTTATTAATTTTAGCGTATGTATTATTAATCTTATTATTTGAACCTGAAATAATTAATGGCGTTCTTGCTTCATCTATGAGTACGGAATCAACTTCATCTATAATTGCGTAACTGAGTATGGATTGATTCTTATCGTCTTTACTCATCACCATATTGTCTCTTAGGTAGTCAAAACCAAATTCATTATTAGTTCCATAAATTATATCTGATTGATAAATTTCTCTTCTGCTACTAGGCGGGATATTGCTATTGATATAGCCAACAGACAAACCTAAATATTCATATATAATACCCATCCATTTTGAATCTCTTTCAGCCAGATAATCATTTACAGTTACTATATAAACTGGGTTTCCAGTAAGTGAATTAAGATAAGCTGGTAATGTACTTACAAGCGTCTTACCCTCACCTGTTTTCATTTCGCTTATTTTGCCTTGATGAAGAGCAATACCACCCATCAACTGTTCGTCAAAATGTCTCATACCAAGTGTTCTTACTGATGTCTCTCTTACAATAGCAAATGCATCTGGTAACAAATCATCAAGGTTGGGAGATTTAGCATATCGATCTCTTAGTGAAGTGGTTAAGCTTTTAAGCTCAGAATCAGATATATTTTTGTATTTCTTCTCTAAATCATTAATAGTTTTGATAATAACCTTATAATCTTTAATAATTCTAGAATTACGGCTGCCTATTATTTTTTTTATGAAATTACCAATCATTTTTTTCTACTTAAGAGGATATGGTTTATCATACAATAAATAGAGGTTTTATGAAAAAAATATCCGATTTTATACCCGATAAAGTTATAAAAAAGAAAGAAAGAATTGATACGCTTAATTCTTTACTGAAAAGTAATATAGAGAATGAAGTTATTAATAAAATTAATGTTATAAATTTTTCTGAATCCATCATAACAATTGAATGTAATGATAGCTCAGTTGCATCTATCATTAAGTTTGAAAGAGAGAAATATTTACAAATATTTAAAGATTTTGGTATGTATAGTATACAAGATTTAAATGTTAAACTTAAATTGCCTCGGCAGCCTGAGTGAATAATATAGGAGACTTAGATTCGTCTTCAATAATTACTTCTTCCCAAGCGCTTTCATTGTTTATTAATTCTCTCAGTAAAAGATTATTAAGATGATGTCCAGACTTATAAGCTGAAAATGAACCTATTAAGCTATGACCAAGTAAGTATAAATCACCAATAGCATCAAGTATTTTATGCTTTACAAATTCATCTTTATATCTGAGGCCATCTTCATTAATTATTTTATAATCATCAATTACAATTGCATTATTTACACTTCCGCCCAGTGCAAGATTGTTTTTCCTTAAATTTTCAATATCTTTGGCAAAGCCAAATGTTCTTGCTCTGCTTACTTGACTTAAATAAGATATTGTAGAAAAGTCAATTGTTGAATTTTGAGTTTCTCTAGGAAAAGATGGATGATCAAAATCTATCGTAAAAGAAACTTTGAAGCCATTGTATGGTTCTATCTTAGCCCACTTATCATTTTGTTTTACTTCAATGTCCTTAGTTA
>Ga0129342_1000622_pt1 | contig 15454 bp, 22 predicted proteins | sample CPBDNA_5_FD_94426 | JGI IMG/M metagenome (GOLD analysis project Ga0129342, IMG submission 94426) | Freshwater to marine salinity gradient microbial communities from Chesapeake Bay, USA - CPBay_Sum_15_0.2_DNA | ecosystem: Environmental > Aquatic > Marine > Coastal | place: USA: Chesapeake Bay...
CCAAATCTTTAGGTGATGAATTAGAGAAATCATTAAGAGAAAATTTAAAATCAAACTCTTATTTTAAAATAAGATCTGGATGGCTTCCTTTTTCTGGGGATTTAACATTTAACGGTCTTTGGGAAATAGATAGTACTGATCAAGAACAGTTAAAAAAACTTAAAGAAAAAGAAATTAAAAGAAAAGAAAATTTTGCAGTTGCTCAAAAAGAAAGAATTCAGAATGTTTATTCAAAATCATTTTTCAATCCAAATTCTGAACTAAACTTTATTCTAAAGTCTAAAAACTATACTTTTTCTAATCCAGAACTAAATTATTTAGGAAAAGAATTGGTTTATGTAATTGAATGTTATCCTAAAAAAGGAGATAAATTTAAGGGAACAATTTATGTTAATTCTGATGATTATGCTGTTGTTAGAATAGAATATGAAAATATAAAACCTTTAACTAAGTTTAAATTATTGGGAGTTTCATTATTCTCTAACTTAGAAAAGGGAAGGATGGTATTTTCAAAATTTGAAAATGAAAAATATAGTTTAAGTTATTATCAAAGTTCAAGAGGAAATAAAATATCTATTAAGAGACCGTTTAAAATTATTGAAAAAAACAAGTTTGTAGAGGGAAGAAAAAAACAAAATCAAATTTCAGCTAAACTAGATTTTATCTCTAGTTCAGTTTACAATACGGAATTACAAGTTTTCAAAGTTAGAGCTATTGACAAAAAAAATTATGAAGAAATTAACGAAGAAAATCAAGTTTTACCCATTTATTTAAAGGAGTTCAAAAAAGATTTTTGGGAAGATTTTGAATAACCTACAAAATAAAGAGGGTTTTATATTAATATAAAACCCTCCTTGGAATTAATAATTAAACAATTATTAATAAGGTAAAATCACTTTTTCAAAAACAGCTTTAGGCATTGATGTGTTGGTCATAATCTTTTTTAGTTCAAAACTGAAATATTATATAAAAGAAGGAAGTGTGAAAACTTTAATCTTTTAATTATTTTGTTTTACTTTAATTTGTTAAACACAAATAATGTGCCAAGTAATTTTTATTATTTTAGGTTAAAATTATATATTGAAAAGAGTTTTATTATTAATTGTTTTATTTTTATTTGTTTGCTGTGGAGTTGTAGTCTCCCCAGATATCCCAGTTTCAAAACTTAAAAAAACATATGCAAATGAATATTCCCAATTTATTTCTGTTGATGGAATGAATGTACATTACAGAGATGAAGGGGAAGGCCAAATAATCATCTTATTACATGGCACAGGGGCATCTTTACACACATGGGACAGTTGGACAGAGGCATTAAAAAAAGATTACAGAGTTATAAGGTTAGATTTACCTGCTTATGGATTAACAGGCCCTCATCCTGAAAATAAATACTCAATACCAGACTATTCTGGTTTTTTAAAAACTTTTGTTGACCTATTAAAGTTGGATAATTTTATTCTTGCCGGAAATTCACTTGGAGGATCAATAGCATGGTATTATGCTGTTGAAAATAAAGAAAAAGTAGAATTGCTTAGCTTATTAAATTCCGGTGGTTTTTTTAATGAAGAAAAAGAAAGTCCTATGGTTTTTAAATTAGCTAGAGCACCAATTGTCAAAGACATTTTAAGGTATTTCACTCCAAGGTTTTTTATAAAAAACACTCTGAAAGAAGTGTATTTTGATAAAAGTAAATTAACAGATAAAAAAATAGATACATACAGGGATTTAATTTTGAGAGAGAATAACAGAGAAGCTTTTATTTATAGAACTAGAAATAAGCCCATTGATTATACGGATAGACTTGATGAAATAAAAATTCCAACACTAATTTTGTGGGGAGATAACGATGCATGGATACCTGTAGAAAATGCTAAACTTTTTGCTGAAAAAATCCCTAATTCTCAAGTAAATATTATGAAAAATACTGGACATATTCCTATGGAAGAAAGGCCAGAAGAAAGTTTAAAATTATTTGTTGATTTTATAAAATCTAATCTTTAAAATGCAATTACCAAAATCTATTATTAAATTTTTTAATGATTTAAAACATAATAACAATAGGGATTGGTTTGCTATAAATAAGACTCATTTTAAAGAAATAGAAAATCAAGTTAAAGGGTTTGGGAATGAAATAAAAAACAAATTAAATGAACATGATAATATTGACCAATTTAAGCTTTTTAGAATATATAAAGATGTACGGTTTTCTAAAGACAAAACTCCATATAAAACTCATTTTGGATTGTATTGGAACAGGGTTAAACCTATGTTAAGAGGGGGGTATTATTTGCATATATCTCCAAAAAATAATTTTTTAGCATGTGGTTTTTGGAATCCAAATCCAGCTGATTTGAAAAGAATTCGAAAAGAATTTGTATTCGATTCATTGGAAATTAGAACAATAATTGAAAGTGATCAAATTACTTCAACTTGGGGATCTTTAATAGGCGATGAATTAAAAACAGCCCCAAGGAATTTTGATTTGAATCATCCTAATATTGATTTGATTAGAAAAAAACAATTTATTTTTCGAATTAATTTTTTAGACAAAGAAGTTTACGATAAAAAATTTATTAATAAAATAGATTTATTCCTAAAAACTATAAGACCATTTTTGGATTATATGTCTGAAATCTTAACAACTGATGAGAATGGACAATCTATAATTTAGTTAAAGTTTTTTTAATATTTTATTGATCCTGTAGCTTTACTCAACCGTAACAGATTTAGCAAGATTTCTAGGCTGATCAACATTACAGCCTTTTTTATTTGCTATGTGATATGATAATAGTTGTAATGGTATATTGGCTAATATAGGAGCAATAAGCTCATCACAGTTTGGAATTTCAATTACATGGTCAGCTATATCGATAATTTCTGTGTCATTTTTCGATACGATTGCAATTATTTCTGCTCCTCTAGCTTTGATTTCCATAACGTTACTTAATACTTTATGATAACTACCTTTTTTAGTGGCAATTACAACTACGGGCATTTTTTCATCAATAAGGGCTATAGGGCCATGTTTCATCTCTGCAGCAGGATAACCCTCTGCATGGATGTATGATATTTCTTTTAATTTTAATGCACCTTCAAGTGCAATAGGGAAGTTATAACCTCGTCCTAAGTACAGAAAATTGCTACTATTTATAAATTTCTTAGAAATGTCTTCAATAATGTTGTTCTTTGATAAAACTTTTCTGATGCTTTTAGGCAAATTATTAAGTTCAGCAAGGATTCTTTTATAACGTGTTTTCTCAATTGTGCCAAGTTTTTCGCCAAGTTTTAAAGCCATTAAAAGCAATAGGCTTATTTGACAACTAAATGCTTTAGTTGAGGCTACTCCAATTTCAGACCCAGCATGCGTATAAATTCCTGTATGAGTTTCTCTAGCAATTGAAGATCCAACTACATTACATATTCCATATAAAAAAGCTCCTCTTTCTTTTGCCAATTTAATTGCCGCTAAAGTATCGGCAGTTTCGCCAGATTGAGAAACAGGAATTACAATATCACCTTTATTTATTATTGGGTTTCTATATCTAAACTCAGATGCGTATTCAACTTCAACAGGAATTCTCAGCAGTTCCTCAAAGTAATATTCTGCCAAAAGACTTGAATGCCAAGATGTCCCACATGAAATAAAAATAATTCTATTAGCATTTTTAAAGACCTCAAAATGCTTTTCTATTGATGATATTGAAATAGGGTCTTTGGGCGAAATTAATCTTCCTCTAAATGTATCGATAATTGACTGAGGTTGTTCAAAAATTTCTTTAAGCATAAAGTGATCGTACCCTCCTTTTTCAACTTCTTCAATACTTTGTTTCAATTCTTGAATATAAGGGTCAACTATTGAGTCCATTTTTATTTCTCTTAATGTAAGTCCCTTTTTTAAACTAACTACAAACATTTCGTTATCGTTTAAATAGATACATCTTTTAGTAAATTCTAAAAATGGAGTAGCATCAGATCCAAAATAATATTCAGAATCACCTACACCAATTGCTAAAGGGCTTCCAAGCCTAGCACCAACAATTTCGTTAGGATTTGAAGAATCAAAGATTACAACAGCATAAGCTCCTACTACCTGCTTAAGAGCATAATGGACTGCTTTTCCAAGTTTAACTTTTTTTGTTTTTTTTACATCTTCAATTAAATTAGCTAGTACCTCAGAATCTGTATCTGATTGAAATTTGTAACCTTTTTTTATTAGTATTTTTTTGATGGAATCGTAATTTTCTATTATTCCATTATGAACTATAGTTATTTCTCCACTACTTGAAGAATGTGGATGAGAATTGACAGTATTTGGTGGACCGTGAGTTGCCCATCTAGTATGACCAATTCCAACACTACCTTTTTTTTCTTCAGAGTTTGTAAAAAGACTTTCTAAATCAGTTACTTTTCCTTTAGATTTTTTTATTAATACTTTCTGGTTATAAATCATTACTCCCGCCGAATCATAACCTCTATACTCAAGTTTTTTTAAACCGTTTATTAATATATCATAAACAGGTTTTTTACCAATATATCCAACAATCCCACACATTAGTTTCTTAATACCATTGAAAATTCTTTTTTCTGGAACCCCATTTTTTCATAGAATTCTGAGTTTTTTTTTGAAGAACTTAGAACAATTTTATCACACTTTTTTTCTTTACTGATTTGAATTAATTTTCCAACTAATTTTTTTCCAATTCCAAGCCCTCTAAATTTATTGCTAACTGCCACATCCTCAATAAGACCTAAAGTTCTTGTAAGTTTTTTAATAATATGAAGTGATGCTGCTCCTAATATTTTTTTTTCATCACACATAACAACTGTTATGGAGTTGGAGTCATTTAAGTAATTGGTGTAGACTGGATTATTAAAGTTTCCACTAAAGGAGGAAGTCCAAAGGTCAACTACTTGTTTAATATCATTGGATTCTAAAAGACGTATTTTCATTAGAATAACGAAAATAAGAAATTTTGTCTATAAAAATAGATAATTAATCTATAAAAAAGGACGATTGGTCTTTATTGAAAATAAAGATCAGCGCTTAATTCAATATCGTCAAGAATTAATCTATCTCCTAAATTTTCAAAAAAACTTCCAGAATTGTATTTGACATTGTATTTACTCCTGTCAAAGATCATGTAAGCTGTAAACCCTCCAGCGTTTCTATTAAGTTCAAACTCTACGGGATGAGTTATGTTTTTTATTGTTAGAGATCCTTTAACAGAAAATCCAGATTCAATTGTTTCAGAACTATTTATTGAAAGGAAGGCCTTTTTGTGTTTCTCAACAGAGAAAAAGTCATCTGATTTTAAATGGCCTTCCAATTTTTGTTTACTTGAACCAGTTAAATCCTCAACCAACAATGTAGTCATATCAACAATAAAATTACCCTTGCATACATGTGTTTTTAAGGTTTTTTTATCAGTGCACATTGTTAAATCTCCAGAAATAAATTTCAATGATCCGTTATGTTGACTATTTGTAATTTTTTTACCAATCCAATTTAATGAACTGGTTTCAGTGTCTATTGTCATAGTTGTTTCTTGCGCAGAAATAGACAAAATAATAAAGTTTAATAATAAGAATGCGTTTAATTTTTTCATAATTTTAAATTTATAAACTGTAGGAATGTTTAACCACCTCTTCCGACTTTTCTAACTCCACCAGATTTAGCATTGTTAGATTTGTTTTTGAAGTTCTGTTTAACACCTTTTTTATTGGGGACTTGTTTGTCCATTCTGTTTCCAAAAAATTTACTTCCCATTGTTATTTTTTTTAGTTATTTCAAAAGTTATGCCATTAATTGTTCAAAGAAACCACCTATTTTCTTTTTTTTATCAACAAAGTGAATTTCAAGAATCCAGTTTTTATTTTCATTTTTTTTATTTAAACCATACATGTCTGTTTGGTTTTCAGGATGAATATAATTTGATTTATCTTCTTTTTCAAGTTTTTCGTGAGGATATTGACCTATAATATGCCCTGCAATTTCTCCTCCAAACTCCCAGCCGTATTTTAATGCTAAATTTTGGGCATGATTATAGAGTTCAGCTCCTGTAACTTTGCTTTTAGATTTAAAAAACTCTTTTCCCTCATACCAAGCTTTTTCAATATCTTTTATTAGTTTGATTTTGTATGGATCGTTTCCTATAACATAGGTTCTACCAAAATCAGCTTCCCATTCTTCAAATATTGGTCCAAAGTCCAAAAATAAAATGTCGTCATTTTTAAGAGTTAGATTTGAAGGATTTTCATTGTAAGGAAACAGTGTGTTTTCTCCACATCTAACTATTCTTTTATGCCAATATTTCTCAATTCCAAACATTTCAAATGCTAGTTGAAATATCATTGAATTTATTTTTAATTCTGAGTTGCCAGGAATTAAAATTGTTCTTTTTTCAATTTCTTCAAATAATAATTGAGCTTTCTTTTCAGCCTTAATAAGTTCTTTTAAATTTGCATTCACAAACTAAAGATAATTAATTGTAAATTGTTGTTAATAATGGGAATGATAAAATTAATAATGGTTATATTTTGTTCTATTGGAATTAATGGTCAAGAGAAAATATTAAATATTGGTCATAGAGGAGCAATGGGATACGAACCTGAAAATACATTAGCTTCAATTAAAAAAGCTATTGATTTAGGAGCAGATGGATTTGAAGTTGATGTTTTTAGATGCTTGACTGGAGAGATTGTTTTATTCCACGATAAAGAGTTAAATAAGCTAACTAATGGAGAAGGTTTAATCGAAAAGAAAACACTTTCAGAATTAAAAAAATTGAATGTTTTAGGGACAGATCATAAAATCCCAACATTAAAAGAGGTTTTAAATATTATTGATAAACAAGTTTTTGTAAACATTGAATTAAAAGGTAAAAATACAGCAAAAGCTACTTTAGAACTTTTAGAAGAATTTATAAATCAAAAAAAAATTAGCTCTCAAAATATTTTATTTTCAAGCTTTAATTGGGTGGAATTAGAAAAATTAAGAGAATTAAATAGCAATGTAAAAATAGCTTTACTTACCGAAAATGATCCTCTTCTTGCTATTGAAAAGGCAAAAACATTAAAAGCGGTTGCAATTAACCCAAACTATAGAGATTTGAATAAGAAAAATATCAAAATAATTCACGAAAACAATTTAAAGATATATACTTGGACGGTTAATAATAAAAGTGATATAAAGAAAATGAAGTTATTAAAAGTTGATGGGATTATTACTGATTTTCCAGATCGTTTTTAATGTTTATTTTAGACAAGCTTGATAATAATATAATTGGCTCCCACAGTTTAGATTTAGGACAAAATACTTTGTGACTCGTGCTTTTAGGATTTAAAAGTTTCCCATTTATAGCATTTGAAATAATTTCATTTTTTATATTTTTCTTATCAATACCTGTACTAATATCTTCGGAAAAGTAATTAATTAGGGTTACAGGTATTTGTTTGTAGCCCATCTTTTTTAAAGTGAAATATCTATGGTGACCATCAATGATTACTTTACTTTCTGAACAACAAATTATAGACGAAATAATTATATAATTATCAAAGGATTTTAGAAAACTAGTTAGAGTTGAAGATTTTTCACTAATTATTTTTTCATGAGGATAAAGAGAATCAATATTTAAAAATGAAACACTTTTAATTAAAGATTCATTAAAATCTATGGAGAACATTAATAAAAAGTTACATAAGCAACTGCAACTGCAATTAATACAAGGACAACTGCACCAACGGTTATAAAACCATAAATATTGTTTGAAATAAGAAAATCAAATTTTTCTTTCATTGAATTTTATTCAAATTTATTAATTTTTTTTAAAAACATTACTTAATTTTTTTTGAAATATTTTTCCAAGAAATTTGAGTAAAATCTGAGATTACAAGATCTGCTAAACTGTAATCCTGATTTTTTGAATTTTCACTTTTATAACCAATACAAAAAATTTCAGCTGAATTAGCAGCGATGATTCCATTTGTTGAATCTTCAATCACAATACATTCTTTTTTGCTAAATCCTGAAATTTTAATAGCTTTTAAAAAAATTTCTGGATCAGGTTTAGATTCTTTTAAATCAGCACCACTAATTTTTGCTGTAAAAAAGTTATCAAGATCAAATTTTTTAAAAACTCTGTTGATGGTCGACATAGATGCTGAAGATGCTAAAATTAATTTTAGATTATTACTAAAATAATCTTCAATTAGTTCTCTAGCACCTTTAATCATTTTAAACGACGTATCATTTTCAAAAATAAATTTGAAATGTTTTCTTTTAGATTTTACAAGATCAGTAGGATTATTTTTGAGTTTGAATAACTCGCATAATTCTTTGCATATAGTTAAGGTTGATTTTCCAGTAAATGATTCGTATAGTTTGTTGGGAACATTTAGATTAAAGTCAGCAAACATATGTAGGTATGCTTTGTGATGAAGTGGCTCACTATTTACAATCACACCGTCCATATCAAATATTACAGCCTTTAACATACTTTTAAGAATGTTTTTTTAGTATATTTATTTTTCTAACTAAAAAATTAAAATTACAATGAAAAAATTATTATTTATCCTATTTTCTTTTTTATCTTTTTCTCTTTCTGCACAGCAAATGGCTTTTAACACAATTGATATAACTGCTGAGCCAAATTCACAGGACAATCTAGTAAAATTATTTGATGAGTTTTTTGCAGATGCAAAGTTCAAATCTGGTGGAATAATCTTAGAAAGATTAAGACATGGTCGTGAGGACGGACGAACTCATAGATTAGTTTGGCTTTGGGAGCTAAATAACGGAGGAAGAGTTGAAGGAGATATGAAAGAATTTGAAAATTCTGCTTTCTGGGGACAGTTTAGTAACCGAATTGAAAGCTGGGGAACAGCTAAGGCTGGAAGAATTATGAGTTGGCAAGATGGAGATGTTAAAGAGTTTCCTTTTGGTCATATATGGGATATTACACCAAAAGACCCTGTAGCATTTAAAAAAGCACACGATAAAATTGTTGATCAAGCATCTGATGTTTTTGAAAATAGAGTTGTTGGATTTGGAACATATGATATTAATAGGCCTAATGGGGCTACTCATTGGGTTGTAATCGGTGGCACTGACATAAATGGCCATTTAAGTATGCACCAAGATCTGGAAGATAATTATACTAAAGCTATGAATCAATATTTTATTAATAGAGGTGAAGTTGAACATGTTCACGACTTTATTGTTGAAGTATTAGCTAGATATTAGTTCTTTATAATTTTTAATAAAAAAGGGATGCAATTGCATCCCTTTTTTTAATTAATTAAATAATAATTTTAAAATGAAGCATAGTCTGTATTAGGGAATAAAGGAATTAACCCTTTTTCTCCACCTTCACAAAGTGCAATAACTTGTTGTGCTAATTTACTTTCATCATCATTAAATCTCCAATCAAGATAAGCTTGATAATGATCATAAGATGCCCAATTCCCATAAACATAATAAGTATTAGTAGCATCATTAAAGAAAGCTTCAAGAGATAAATTTCCATCATAGCTTCTTGTAGCATCTAATCCATCAGGAGTATTAAGTAAATCAATCATGGCTTGTTTTTTCCCAGGTTTAACTTTTAGTGTTACTAAAACAGGTGTTTTTGGACCAACAGCTTGCATCATTCCGCCAATATCAAAAAAGTCACCTTGAGTAATTACTTTACCTTCACTATCAAAGTTAAAGTACCAATAACCCTTAAGATTAATTTCTTTTCCAGTGATTGAGTTTTTGCCAGTCCAAGTTCCATATGTTCTAACACTTCCATCTAATTTGCCTTCAGGATTAGATCCTGGAAGCCATACAGTTGGAGTATATTTAATATCCTCAAATGTATCATGATACCCTTTGAGCATTGTAGCGTAAGTATCATAATTTCCTGGTTCAGAACCATACATAGGAGTGATAATTTCTATGTCTTTACTAACTAGAGCAAGTTGTTCGTCAAGTTTTTCTTCACCATGCAATTCAAATAATTTTTGAGCAGTAGCTAAATTCTTTTCATAATTGGGGTTTGAGTTACAGCTGACAAATAATGCTGAAACAAGAAACATTAACACAAGGTTTTTCATAGTAATAATTTTTTTATTTAGAAACCAAATGTAATAAAAAATCCTAAAAGGAATGTTTTGATATAATTAATTTTATATATCGGAAAAATAAAGGTCAAGTTCTTCTTTAGACATTGATATTATTCCAGATTTTGGCAATCTGTAAATTAATTTTTTCCAATTAATATTTTTTTGAAAAACAAATTTAAAAATATCCTTGGCTTTCTCTTTCTCTCCATTATTTAATAAAGCAATTGCTTTCCAAAAACTCATTTCATGATTTTCTGGGAATAAACTTTGAGCTTTAGAGTACTCAATCAATGCTTTTTCAGTATTATTTTCCTCGATTGCAACATCTCCTTTGTTCATGTGCTCATATGCTCTGTGAACTTTTAAAAGTCTTTTAATTTCTTTAACAGGATCATCACTGTCATCAACTCTTAAATCAATTTTTTTGTCTTCCCAAACGTTTTCTGTTTTTTTATTTCCTACAACAATTATTGCAGCAGATTGTTTTCCTCTTACATCTCCTCCAACTTTTTCAGCAGCCTCAAAAACTGTGATTATTCTTTCAGCTAAAGGGAGATGTGCGTTTTCTAAAAAAGCTTTTTTCATTGAAGGAATAACATCATCGTTTAACATCATATTTGCCTGTACAGAAAAATTTTTACCTACATAATGCCCAGCACTTTCTATACAGCTTTTCCCAGTAAAAGCACCAACAGATCCATTTATATCAAGCATAGCTGCCTGTCGATAATCTCTTCCCTCATCTTCATTTGTAAGTTTATTTAAAGTGTTTTTAGCAGACATCCCATTTTCCATCATTTTAAGTCCCATTGGCCCATAACTTGGATTTACAAACGATTGAGTAGCAACAACACCAACACCAGATTTACCCCAGCTAACCAAAGTCCCTACTGAAAACCAGTGACTTTGTACACCAACAGCCATTTCCCCAGTTTTTTCATCCATAGCTACAATTGAATAAGTATGAGCAAACTTGTCTTTGTATGCGTTAGTTTGACTGTTTGACAAGTAGGGCAATATAAGTATTAAACCAACTATAAGTTTTTTGATTAAACCAAAGATTAAAAGCATTTTAAAATTTGTCGATTTTTTAAAAAGATTATATATTTTTTTCATAATAATAGTTTTAGTAGCCAAAATTTGATCCTGAGTCAACATGATTGACTTCTCTAACCAAAATTTCATTTCTACACTTTTTACATTTTTTTCTTTTGACATTTCCAGAGTATTTTTCATGATGAAAAATTTTTTGCCATTTTGTTTTACCCTCTCTCCCTTTAATTAAAGACTCATCGAAATAAGTCTCAATAACTTTGTATGGAAACCAAGCCCTACATAAATCGTTAGAACATCTAAAGAAAGCATTCCATTGTCCACTATCAAAAGTTTGTATTTTTCTCATTTATAGATAAATATACCATCTAAAACAGTTATTTTTATGTTTTTTTAAAAATAAATACAAAGTGAAAGAAGATTTTGATAAGTTATTGGAATTTTGGAAAAATAACGAAGGAACAGGAAAGTTATTTAACTTCGAATTCATTGACTACAAAAAAGGATATCTTAAACTTGGTGCAGAATTTAGCTCTTTAACGTTTAATCCTAATAAAAATGTACAAGGCGGACAAATGACTTCAATGCTTGATGATGCTACAAGTATTTTACTTGTTTATGAATCTGGAGGTAAACTTTATCCAAATTCAACGAATTTACACAGCATTCATCATAGACCGCTTTTAGACGGTAAAGTAACAGTTTTAGCTAAAATAATTCACCAAGGAAAAAATATAGCTTCAATTAAAGGAGAGATTTATAATTCAGAAAATAAGTTGGCAACCACCCTAATGCACACTGTTTTTTTACATAAAAAAAATTAAATAATGATAAATTATTATTTAAAAAGTGTTGGAATAAAATTAATACTCTTTGGAATTCTTCTAGGTTTTTTTGAATTTCTTATGGAAAATTATTTAGTGATTCTAGTCATAGGAATTATATTTTTTATAATCTCAAAATTTATGAACAAATAGTTCATTGTTCTATTGAATTTACATCAAAAGAAACTAAATTATTGTCTTGTGTAGCAATTGTAAATTCTAAAGGATTACAACAAACTTCACAGTCTTCAATAAAGCATTGATTTATAATAGAAGGATCAATCAGTTTAAATTGATTTTCCCAGCAATGAGGACAATTGAAAAAGTGTTCAATCATAAAATTAAATATACTAGTTTTAATAATTAAGATTATTTTTAACCGAATTTTTTAATATGATTGCTAAAACATCTATTATTCAAAATATCTTTCGAGTTGTTCTTGGTTTGATTATGATTTATATAGGAATAGCCCATTTATTTTTTAGAAGAATTGAATTTCAAGCTCAAGTCCCACGTTGGTTAACATCAGATGAAAACTTTATTGACATGATCGTTTTAATTTCCGGTTATATAGAAATTATCTTTGGAATATTGATGGTTTGGGGAGGTAAATTTAAAGCAAAAACAGGGTTAGTTTTGGGTGTTTTTTATGTCCTAGTTTTTCCTGGAAATATTAATCAATATATTCATGAACTTGATGGATTAAGAATGTATTCAAACAATCAAAGAATCCTGAGATTATTTTTTCAACCAATACTAATATTTTGGGCACTATGGTCTACAGGAGGATTAAAATATCTAAAACAAAAACTAAAAATAATTTTCTTATCATTTTAATTTAGAATTCTTATTTGGAATTCTTCCGTAATTGCCAATTCCATCATAATCCATTACATCAGTTTTAGTTCTATCCTTAACATCTTCTTTAATTTCTCCTGGAATTAATAGAGCTCCAATAATGAAAATTGTAAAAACAAGTACCCCAATAAAAAAAATTATTTCAACACTCATTTTCTAAAAATTTGTTTTATATATGCTCCAGCAGCCAAAATGGAAGGCACCCATATTCCAACATATAGTCCCTCTTGTTGTTGTCCTGAAAACCAAAGAGATATAGAAAATAAAAAACTTAGAAATGCTGCCCCTAAAATAAAATAATCGGATCTTTTCATGTTTAAATATAAGGAATCAATATTTTTTTCAAAATCTTTTAATAATATTTATATTAATTACAATCTTTTCTTCTTGAGTCTGAAATACTGAATATTTTCCAATCAATACCGTCTCTAAGTAAATGAATTGAATTAACTCCACAGTGACTAAGTTTTTCATCAATCCAAAATTCATATTTTACCCAAGCGTTTGCTAAAGGACCATCAACCTTAATTTCATAAGAGAGAAGTTTTTCATTCCAGATTGGTTTTTCTGGTCTGTTAACAACAATAGATATAAATTCATTTCCGTTTATATCTTTTTTTGAAACTTTATTTTCACGTATTGCAACAGATTGAAGACCAAATGATCTATGTAAAATAGATTTCATAAGTACAGAATCTTTTTTGTGAAAGCCTTCAAAAAAAATTTCAATTGAAGATTTAATATTATTAATCTCAGAACTTTGAGAATAAGACAGCAAGGGAATTAAAATTAATAGAACTATTTTTTTCATATTTTTAAATATATTATTTTTTCCAAGTTCCCCCATATCTATAGTATAAATTGTTTTCTTTTACAATCAGTAAACATGCTTGACATACAAATTTCCATTTTTTTGTTGAATCATATTGTATTCTGTACATTACAGAAAATTCTTTTTCACATAATTTACAATATTTAGCTCTCACAAAATTAAATTTAATAATTATAGCCTAACTTTACTTTTCATTATCGTTTTATTATGATTAGTTGGAAATGCAAGCATACTTGGAAAAGAGCAAAAATAAATACATTATGGTGCCTGGCAGGTTGCTCAATTGGAGATTTTGGAACTATTTTTTATTTTCAAAATGTTGATAATAATTGGGACACATTTGAAATAATGGGTCTTGCTATGATTAATGGACTTCTTACATCAATTATTTTAGAAACAATAATTCTTTTAAAACAAATGAGCTTTAAAATCGCTTTAAAAACAGCACTTGGAATGAGTTTTATTTCTATGTTATCGATGGAATTATCAATGAACCTAACAGATTGGGCACTAACTGGTGGGGCGATGTTAACATGGTGGGTGGTTCCAATTATGTTAGTTACAGGGTTTATAACTCCACTTCCTTACAATTATTGGAGATTAAAAAAATATAATGTTAGTTGTCACTAGTTTTAGTACAAATTATATAAAAAAAGTTATTTTTTTTAAATACACGTTTACCCCAAAATAATCATTAAACCAAGCCCTATTAACAACATCTAGTATGATTCAAGTGTGTTATTTTTGGAATAGTCGAACTCAATTAGAAGAATCCCAAAAACAATTAAAATTAAATGTTCAATATCTTACTTGTATCATATTAGTTTAAAATTATCTTCTGACAAATCCACCTATTGATTCTCTATATTCAATCTCAAAACCATTGTCAGACGCGAAATTTTTAAATTCATCAGAAGCATTTCCAATTGTAATAAAAGATTCAATTTCAAAAATTTCAAAAAACTTATTAAAGTTAGGTCCGTTAATAAAATCTTCACCATGTTTAATACCATCCTGGCTATTATTATACCTTTCAATAAGTGTAACTTTATTTCCATCTTCAGAAATATAGTATCCATAAACAGTTGAAGGCTCTCTTTCAACTATAAAATTTGAAAGATATTGAGTAAATTCTTCAACATCTTCTTTTGAATTTCCTTTAGTATTAAGCTCCAGAATAAATGTTATTTCTTCAGAATCAGAGTTATCTAATACAATTAATTCTTTAGTTGCTTGGTTTACTTCACAACTAGTTATTAACATAACAAACGAAAACAGATACAGTATTTTTTTCATAGCCAAAGTGTATTATTAAATTAATTTTTTAAAAATTTATTATATATTAAAAATATAAATTAAAAAAGACATCAAACTATTTAAAAATAATTTAATTTCGTGATTGAAATGAATTTTATAATTAATAGTTCTGACAAATACGGAGTTGCAGCATCAGTATTATGTATGTTGCATTGCTCAGCAACTCCATTATTGTATTTTACACAAGCTCATAACTTGTTTCATGTTAATGATATTTCATTTTTGTGGCTTTCAATGAATTATTTTTTTTTGTTAATATCCTCATTAGCAGTATATTTTTCTATTCAAAACTCAACTAAAATATTTGTTAAAGTTTTATTGTTTGTTTTTTGGCTTGCTTTTTCTTTTTTAATTTTAAATGAAGGCTTTAAAGGACTTCATATTCCATGAATTGTAACTAAACGTTAAATACATGTACGGAATGTTTTTACATAACTCATCCTTTAATCAATATATAGGAGATTGG
>Ga0129342_1000624_pt1 | contig 15445 bp, 15 predicted proteins | sample CPBDNA_5_FD_94426 | JGI IMG/M metagenome (GOLD analysis project Ga0129342, IMG submission 94426) | Freshwater to marine salinity gradient microbial communities from Chesapeake Bay, USA - CPBay_Sum_15_0.2_DNA | ecosystem: Environmental > Aquatic > Marine > Coastal | place: USA: Chesapeake Bay...
ATACACTTGAAGAAATTGATTTTATTGATGTTATGACAGATAAATCAAGGATTAGAAATATTAATGAGTTAGAATATATTGATGGAAAAATTTATGCAAACACTTACCAGCAAAACAGAGATGTTATTATTATTATTAATCCTAAGGATGGGGCCGTTGAAAGTGTAATAGATTTTACTGGTATTAGAAATAGAGTTTTAAACACTCCTGAAACAGATGTAATGAATGGTATAGCAGAGCTTAACGGAAAATTATTTGTTACTGGAAAAAACTGGGATAAATTATTTGAAGTAAAAATTTATAGCAGAAAATAATCTCTAGCTACTAAATAAAGGCCTGTCTATCATATAAGATTCTACTTTCTTGCCAATATCAATTAATAGATTTTCTTTATTAGAATTTTCTATTGACGAGTTAATAGTTTCTGCAACAAAATCCATGTCCTGCTCATTCAGCCCTCTTGTAGTAATAGCAGGTGTACCAATTCTAATACCACTAGTAACAAAGGGTGATTGATCATCAAAAGGCACCATATTCTTATTTACAGTAATATTTGAAATACCAAGCACTCTTTCAGCTTCCTTTCCAGTAATATTTTTATTTCTTAAGTCAATAAGCATTAAGTGGTTATCTGTTCCGCCTGAGACAATATTATAACCCATATTGATAAGATTTTCTGATAACCTTTTAGCATTAATTATTACTTGGCCTATGTATTTTTCAAAGTTTGCTTCAAGGGCTTCACCAAAGGCAATTCCTTTAGCAGCAATTACATGTTCTAATGGACCACCTTGATTTCCAGGAAAAATAGCAGAGTCAAGAACAGATGACATCTTTTTTAAATTTCCATTTTTAAGCTTTAAACCAAAGGGATTATCAAAATCCTTACCCATCATTATTATACCACCTCTTGGGCCTCTAAGAGTTTTGTGGGTAGTTGAGGTAATAACATGACAATAAGGAACTGGATCACTTAAAAAGCCTTTTGCAATCAAACCTGATGGGTGAGCAATATCTGCATGAAGAAAAGCTCCAACTTCATCAGCAATCTCTCTAAATTTAGAAAAATCAATATCTCTTGAATATGCTGAAGCTCCAACAATTATTAATTTAGGCATAATCTCCTTAGCTTTTGTTAAAATTTCACTATAATCAAAAATTCCTTCTTTAGTCACACCATAAAAACTAGATGTATATATTTTACCTGAAAAATTAACATTGGAACCATGAGTTAAATGCCCACCGTGAGAAAGATCAAGACCTAATATCTTATCTCCTGGATTAAGAAAAGCATCGAATACAGCTGTGTTAGCTTGAGAACCTGAATGAGGTTGTACATTTGCATATTCAACTTTAAATAACTCTTTTAGTCTGTCAATTGCAATTAGTTCTATTTGATCTACTACTTCACAACCTCCATAATATCTTTTACCTGGATAACCTTCAGCATATTTATTTGTCAGAATAGATCCAGTTGCCTTCATAACATCTTCACTAGTAAAGTTCTCAGATGCAATTAATTCAAGTCCACCAAGTTGTCTAATTTTTTCTTTTTCAATTAAACTAAATATTTTTTCTTGACTATTCATTACAGAGAATTACAGTGCTAAATTAATAAAATAGCAACTCTAGTTTGTTTGTTTCCTATTATATAAATCAACTAGTTATAAACAATTTTTATTATTAAATATTAGATTAAATCAATCTTCATAAAATATAAGTCATCATTATTTGGCCAATAATCTTTCTTTATGTATTCAATTTTAAAATTTAATTTCTCGAAAAATTTATATGTAAGATTGGAAGTCTCAACTTCAATTACACTTAATTTTCTATCATTCTTTAAAATTTTAATACAATAATTAACTAGCTTTTTACCTAAGCCCAAACCATGATAATTGGGGTCTATAAATAACCAGCATATTCTAGCAGTTTTTATATTATCATATGCATATCCACCTCCTCCTACCTCTTTACCCTGGGATTCAATTATAAAATAGGAGTCAAGATTTTTAGAATCAAAGTATTTTTTAAAATCATTTAATTCTTTTTTGTCAAAGTATTTTGGGACATTTAAAGAAAATATTTTGCTTAAAAATTTAAAGTCTTGTTTTTGAGCTGCCTTTATTACCGCCATATAATAAATATAAATTATTCCTTTTCAAATTTGTAATTTTACATCATGAATAGTTCAGTCAACATAAAAAATAAAAAAGCTAAGTATGATTACTCGTTACTAGATAGTTATACTTGTGGGATTGTATTGACTGGAAATGAGATAAAATCAATTAGAAATTCTAAAGCATCGCTTAATAATTCATACTGTGAATATACTGACGGTGAACTATTCGTAATCAATCTTCATATTGATCAATATGAGAATTCAAGTGAGCAAAATTATGATCCAAAAAGAAAGAGAAAACTACTTCTTAATAGACAAGAGTTAAAAAAAATTGAAAAAGACGTTCGTGATATTGGAATTACTGTTGTTGCAACTTCTCTTTTTATTGGTAAAAAAGGAATAGCAAAGCTTAACATATCTGTTGCAAAAGGTAAAAGAGAGTTTGATAAAAGAAATGTGATTAAAGACAGAGAAAATAAGATAAGTCTAAAAAGAATTAAAAAGAACTTCAATAATTAATTTTTATTTTTTAGCATAGGAACAAATCGAAAATTTCCAAAGGTTTCTTTTTTTAATTCATTTTCTGAAATCCTAATAATTTTTGTCATGACTTGTACATCTTTTCCAACAGGAATTATTAACCTACCTCCTATTTTTAACTGCATTACAAGTTTTTTTGGGATTATTGGTGAGCCAGCTGTTACTATTATGCCATCAAAAGGTGAATGATCTTGCATTCCATTAAAGCCATCTCCATAAATAAACTTTTTGGGTTTAATTTTCATCTTATTAAATAGATTAGATGTAGATCTATATAAACCATGATCTCTTTCAATCGTATATATATCAAGATTTAAAAAATCTAGAACTGCAGTTTGATATCCTGAACCTGTACCAATTTCTAAAATTTTATCACCAACTGATGGGTTAAGAAGTTGTGTCTGAAATGCTACAGTGAATGGCTGTGATATGGTTTGATCATTTTCTATTGGAAGCGCCTTATCAATGTATGCTTGTTCTGAAAGCCCAGGGTCAACAAATAAGTGTCTTGGTATGTTTTCAATAGCCTCAAGGATTCTAATATCTATAATGCCTTTTTCTCTTAATTCTGATACTAGAATTCTTCGTCTTCCTTTATGTTTAAAATTATCTTCCACTTATGCTAATATTAAATTAATACTCGATTATTCCAAAAGAAGATTGTATTTTTATCAAATGATAAAAGTTGGTGTAATTGGGGCCGGACATCTAGGTAAGATTCATCTCAATATTATTAATTCATCAAATCAAAATTTAATAGGATTTCATGATACTGATTTAATTAATTCAAAGAAGCTTTCGAAAAAATATGGTTATAAATTCTATAATAAATTAGACCTACTTCTGAAAGATATTGATGCTGCAATTATAGTATCCCCAACAACAACTCATTTTGAAATTGCTAAAAAATGTATAGAAGCTGGAAAACACATTTTTGTCGAAAAACCTTTAACATCAAACTCTAATGAAGCTCAAGTTATTAATGAATTAGCATCAAAAAATAAAATAGTTGGTCAAGTTGGATTTGTAGAGAGATATAACCCTGCATTGATTTCTTGTAATGAATTTATAAAAAATCCAAAATTTATTGAGTCTCATAGACTTTCAGATTTTAATCCAAGAGGAACAGATGTATCTGTGATAATGGATTTAATGATCCATGATATTGACATTGTATTAAAAGTTGTCAACTCAAAAGTTAAAAAAATTAATGCTTCTGGAGTATCAATTATTAGTACTACTCCTGATATAGCAAATGCAAGAATTGAGTTTGAAAATGGATGTATTGCTAACTTAACATCTAGTAGAATTTCTCTTAAAAAGATGAGAAAAACTAGAATTTTTCAAAAGGACGCATACATTTCTATTAATTTTTTAGAGAAAGATTATAAAGTAGTAAGAATTAGAGGTAAAGAGCCTAACGAATCAGATAGTTCAATTATTATCAAAAATAATATTGGTGAAGAAAAAGTAATATTTTTTGAAAAACCTGAAATAATTGAAATCAATTCAATTGAATTAGAGCTAAATGATTTCTTTGAGTCTATTAAAAATAATTCTGAATCAAAAGTTCCACTTAGGGATGGTCTTTCAGCTCTAGAAGTTGCTGAAGAGATAATGAGTCAACTATGAGCATTAAAGATAATATCATAAGTATTAAAGATGAAATAAGTGATGAAGTCAAATTAGTTGCGGTCTCCAAAACTCGATCAATTGATGAAATAAAAGAGGCATATAATTCCAATCAGAAGGTGTTTGGGGAAAACAAAGTTCAAGAAATTGTTGAAAAATATCAACTATTACCTGATGATATTGAATGGCACATGATTGGACATCTTCAAAAAAATAAAGTAAAATATATTTCAAACTTTATCTCATTAATACATTCACTAGATAGAATTTCATTAGCAACAGAAATAGATAAATGTGCTAAAAAATCTAATAGAAATATTAATTGTCTAATCCAACTTAAAATTTCTTCAGAAGAAACAAAATTTGGTCTTGATATAAACGCATTTGAAGATTTTTATGCAAATATTCAAAAATTTGATAACATTAATATTGTTGGGCTAATGGGTATGGCAAGCTTTACTAAAGATCATCAGAAAATAAATGATGAATTTTCTATAATTAAGGAATTATTTGATAGAGTGAGGTTAAGAAATTCTAATTTAAAAATTTTATCAATCGGTATGAGTGATGATTATAGAATAGCAATAAATAAAGGTTCGAATATGATTAGGGTTGGTAGTAAAATTTTTGGAAAAAGAAATTATTAATGTATTCAATAGTTGACCTTGAAGCTACAGGAGGGAAATTTAATGAAGAATCAGTTATAGAAATTGCTATTTATAGATTTGATGGTATTTCTATTACTGATCAATTTATAAGTCTTGTAAACCCTGAAAGGGAAATTCATCCATATGTAGAAAAGCTTACAGGAATTTCATCTAAAATGCTTAAAACTGCGCCTAAATTTTATGAAATTGCTAAGAGGGTATTAGAGATTACCTCTGACTCTGTTCTAGTTGCTCATAATGCTCAATTTGATTATAGAATTTTACAATTAGAGTTCAAGCGACTAGGGTATGATTTTTCAATGAAATCCATTTGTACAGTTATTTTATCCCAAGAGTTACTTCAAGAGCAGGAATCATTTAAGCTAGGTAGATTAGCTAGGAGTTTGGGGATTCCTATTAAAGATAGGCATCGAGCTAGTGGAGATGCACTAGCAACTGTTGAATTGTTCAAAATTCTGTTAGAAAAAGATATTAAGCAAGAAATAATTAGAAAAAGTATTATTGAGTTCCCTGGTGAGAAAATGGATTACATTTTTAGAGATGTTATAGAAAACCTAAAGGAAAACACAGGAGTCTTCTACATATACAATGAAAACAAGCAAATAATATATATTGATTTTAGCGAGGACATAAAGAGTAAATTAATAAAGTTATTTACTAGTAAAAAATTTATACCTAAGTATGTGCAAAATAATTTTAAAACAATCAAAGTACATCCAACAGGTAATGTTCATATTGCAATTTTAAAAACTCTTCAAGAGATAGATACTCTTAGACCAAAAATTAATAATAATATAGATCCAAAGATTTTCTCTAAAATTTCTAAACCTAATATTTTTAAAGAAACTTCAGACTTTATATTAACATTTATAGGAAAAAATGATAGTGACAAAAGCTTTATTCTTTTCAAAAAAGGCTTTTTAGAAGGATACGGGTATTTTGATCTATATAATAACATTAACTCAGAGAAAAAAATTAGTTCAAGACTTGTAAAAGTGAATGAGTCAAAAAGAGTTAAAAACTATGTATATAGAATAATTTCTGAGAAGAGATATAAAAAACTAGTAAATTTGATAGAACTTTATAAATTTTCAGACATTGAATAAAGTACGTCAGAAAATACATGATGTTATATATGAAGCAGACACTCCGGCTGGAAAAGTGTTTGATATCATATTAATTATAGTAATTATAATTAGTGTTATACTAGTTGCTCTTGAGACTGTTGGGTGGATAAATCAACAATACTATGAAATACTTAACATTGCTGAATGGATAATTACTATTTTGTTTACTATTGAATATATTTTAAGAGTAATATCAATTCATCATCCTAGAAAATATATTTTTAGCTTCTATGGTATTATAGATTTATTGGCTACTATTCCTAAGTATGTATCGTTATTTATAGTTGGAGCTCAACTCGAGACAATGATGGCTATTAGAGCACTAAGAATTCTTAGAATTTTTCGAGTGCTTCATATATCAAGGTATGTTGGAGAGTCTACCTTTCTTGTTAGATCTTTATTAGTAAGTAGAGCAAAGATTGTTATTTTCTTGCTGTTTGTTATGATCATGTGTATTTTATTTGGAACTTTAATGTACTTAATCGAAGGTCCTGAAGCTGGTTTTGACAGTATCCCAGAGAGTATCTATTGGTGTATAAGTACGATATCCACGGTTGGTTATGGTGATATCGTTCCATTAACAGGTTTAGGTAAGTTTCTTGCTTCAATGTTGATGATACTTGGTTATGGGATTATTGCAGTTCCAACTGGAATTATTTCTGCAGAGATGGCTCAAAGAAAAAAAGTTGATGTTAATACAAGAGTATGTGCTGAATGCTTAAACGATAAGCATAAAGACAATGCTGTTTATTGTCACCAATGTGGTTCTCACCTTGATGATGACAAATAAGAACTTAATTTACATAGCTGGGGCAACTGGAGTAGGAAAAACAGAGTTAAGTATAGATCTAGCAAAAAAACTTAAAACGGAAATTATTTCTTGTGACTCTAGACAATTTTATAAAGAATTAGAGATAGGCACATGTCCTCCCACAAAATATCAATTAAAAGAAGTAAAACATCATTTTATTCACCATAAAAGTATTCATGATAGATATAATGTCGGATTGTATGAAAAAGATGCGATAAATAAGATTAATAACCTATTCAAAGATAAAGAACATTTAGTTTTAGTAGGAGGCTCAGGATTATATGCAGATTCTGTAATTTTTGGAATAGATGAGTTTCCAGAGATTCCTGTTGCTATTAGAAATGAAATTACAATTATATATAATGATAAAGGTATCAACTACTTACAAAAAGAATTAAAAAAGTTAGATAGGGAGTATTATGAAAGTGTGGATATTAAAAATCATAGCAGAATAATTAGAGCATTAGAAATCATAAAACACACTGGAGATAAATTTTCATCACTAAGGAAAGACATAAAGAAGATAAGAAATTTTAAAACACAAGTTATTTTATTAGAATGCCCTAGGGAGATACTCTATAATAGAATTAACAGTAGAGTTGATACTATGATTAGTAATGGACTAGAAGAAGAAGCTTTTAACTTAAAGAAGTATTCTAAGTTAAATACTTTAAATACAGTTGGTTACAAAGAATTTTTTAATTACTTTGAAAATAAGTTATCTTACAATGAAGCAATTGAAAAGATTAAACAGAATACTAGGAATTACGCAAAAAGACAAATAACTTGGAACAAGAAATATTATGACGCCATTAAAGTATCTAGTCTAGAAGATTCAAAAAAAATAATTAACCAGTTAAACATTTAGTTATGAAGATTATCAAAATAATATCAATTTCAGTATTACTTTTTTCATCTATAAATGCACAAAAAAATTATAAAGAGGATATTTTTATTCAGGGAATAGAAAATATGGACGAATTTATTGAGTTTTTATCTTATCCAAATGATGCTAATTACAAGGATGATATATACAAACTAATTGATTTTACAGAAAATAAGTTTAATTCACTTGATTTCAAAACAACTAGACTGATCACTGAAACACTTCCTCTTTTACTTGCAGAAAGAGAGATTGACAGTGATCTAAAGACAATTTTAATTTATTTACATCTTGATGGACAACCAATTGATGTCTCTAAGTGGAACCAAGATGATCCTTTCTCTCCTGTATTTAAGAAGAAGGTTAAGGATAATTTTGAAATTTTTAATTGGAGTGATGGTAAAGATTATAGTTTCGAAGAATTAGATAAGGAGGATGTCAGAATTTTTGCAAGATCTTCATCAGATGCTAAGGGACCGGTCATGATGTTAATTCAAGCCATAAGATTTATGGATTCACAAAAGATCAAACAAAAATTTAATATTAAGTTAATAATGGATTTTGAGGAAGAGAAAAGCTCTCCTAGTTTACCATTTGCAGTACAGAAATATAAAGATAAATTAAAGAGCGATGCATTATTAATTTTTGATGGTCCTCAACATGAATCTGGTCTTCCAACTTTAAACTTTGGTAATAGAGGTATATCTTCAATAACTCTTAAAACTTATGGACCAGTTGTTCCTCAACATAGTGGTCACTTTGGTAATTATGCTCCTAACCCTGTTTTTAGAATGTCAAATATATTGTCATCCATGAAGGATGAAAATGGAATTGTTAAAATTGATGGTTATTATGATGGGGTTGAACTAACTGATGAAATTAAAGAATATTTGGATGCAGTTCCTGATGATGAAACTAATATGAAAGATAAAATGCAGTTTAAAAATCCTGAATCAGTTGGCAATTCATATCAAGAATCTATTCAATATCCTTCACTCAATGTTAGGGGTATTAGTTCAGGGTGGGTGGGCTCAGAGTCGAGAACTATTGTTCCGTCTGAATGTATTGCAGAAATAGATGTACGACTAGTTATTGAAACAGATGGACACAGACTTCATGATTTAATAAAAAAACATATAGAATCTCTTGGTTATATGGTCATTGACAAGGAGCCAACTAAAGAAATGAGATTAAAATATGATAAAATTGTAAGATTTAACTCACAAGTTTCATATCCCGCATTCAGAACTGATATAAAAAGTAAACTTGGAATATGGTTAAGAAATATAATGGTTAAGACATTCGGTAAAGAACCTGTTTTAAAGAGAACTAGTGGAGGATCTGTTCCTATTTCACCATTTGTAAATACACTCAATATACCTGCTGTTGGAGTTCCAACTGTAAATAAAGATAATAATCAACATAGCCCAAATGAGAATATAAAAATTACTAACTACATTAATGGGATTGAAACATTTATAGGGATACTCTCTAGTGAGTTTAATTAGGATATAGCTGAAATTATATTCATTTTGAGATCAGAAATTATATCATTGGAATTTCTTGGCTTAAAGTTGCTACCGGATATTTTTTCAAAAAGCTCAATATATCTTTTGGAGACATCCATAACTACATTATCAGAAATTTCAGGAAGATTTTGACCTTGCTTTCCTTGAAAATTATTCTGTATTAACCACTGACGAAAAAATTCTTTAGATAGTTGTTTGGGAGTTTCTCCCCTATTCATATGATCTTCATATGTGTCTATATAAAAATATCTGGAGGAATCAGGAGTATGAATCTCATCGATTAAGCAAAGGTTATTTTTGGAATCATATCCAAACTCATACTTTGTATCTACTAAAATTAATCCTCTATTTTTGGCTATTTCTGTACCTCTCTCAAATAACTTATAAGTAATATCTTCTATTTCTTCATATTGATCTAATGTCAAAATACCTTTTTTTATGATATCGGATTTAGATATGTCCTCATCATGACCAAAATCAGCTTTTGTACTTGGTGTGATTATAGGATTATCAAATTTTTGATTTGATAATAATCCATTTGGTAAATTAACTCCACAAATACTTCTCTTACCAGATCTATATAATCTATCAGCGTGACCACTTAAGTAACCTCTAATAACCATTTCTACCTTTATAGGTTTAAGTTTTCTTCCAATTGAAACATTTGGATCAGGAGATGAAATAAGCCAATTTTGAATTATATCTTCAGTGGATTTAAGCATATCAACTGAAATTTGATTAAGAACTTGTCCTTTAAATGGAATTGGTTTGGGCATGACAATATCAAAAGCAGAAATTCTATCAGATGAAATAACAACTAATATATCGTTTTCTAAAGAGTATACATCTCTTACTTTACCTTCATATTTAGATATTAACCCGGGAAGATTAAAATCTGTTTTAAAAATTGTATTCAAAAGCTATTTATTTTTCAATTTTATTATAGGCATCGATAACTTTTTTAACTATTGGATGTCTTATTACATCTGTATCATCAAGATAGATTATATCAATACCCTTCATTCTTGAAAGTATTTTAATTGCATCTTTTAATCCAGAACTTACTTTTCTCGGAAGATCAACTTGACCAGGATCTCCAGTAACCATAAATTTAGCATTCATTCCCATTCTAGTTAAAAACATTTTCATCTGAGCACTAGTAGTATTCTGTGCTTCATCTAAAATTACAAAAGCATTGTCCAATGTTCTACCTCTCATGAATGCCAAAGGAGCAATTTCAATCGTGCTATCCTCAAGAAATTTTTGAAGTTTATTAGCTGGGATCATATCTCTTAGAGCGTCATATAGTGGTTGCATATATGGATCAAGCTTTTCTTTTAAATCTCCTGGAAGATAACCTAAGTTTTCCCCTGCTTCGACTGCAGGTCTTGTTAATATAATTTTTTTTATTTCTTTCTCTTTTAAAGCTTTTACAGCCATAGCAACACCTGTATATGTTTTTCCTGTACCTGCAGGACCAATTGCAAATATTAAATCATTATTTAAAATTGACTTATGTAATTTTTTCTGATTTGTAGTTTTAGCTAATATAGGTTTACCTGAAACACCATATAAAATTAATGAAGGTTTATCACCATTGAATTTTATATCCTTGACAACGATATCATTTATTATGTTAGGATCAATATTATTATAATCTGAATAATAGCTTAATATAGTTCTAAATTTATTGTCGAAAAACTTTAATTCACTTTTTTCACCAAGTACTTTAATGGTTTGGCCTCTTTGAACTAGTTTAAGTTTAGGAAAGCAAGATTTTAAAGAATTTAAATTGTCTCTTGAGAAAAAATTTTGTGGATCAACATCAGTTAGTTCAAATTCTAGCTCACTCAATAGATTTAATTTAAAAATTTGTTATAGTAGATTATTTAATCCAAATTTACATAAAATTTATAAAGTTTATTTTAATAAATGTCTATCATAACCTTAACTTCAGATTATGGATACAAGGACTATTTTGTTAGTTCATTAAAAGCAAAAATAATTTCTGAAATCGAGTCTGCAAAAATTATAGATATTTCACATAGTGTTAGTCCATTTAATTTAACAGAAGCAGGATATATCCTAGAAGGAGCTCACAAAAACTTTCCAAAAGGAACAATTCATATGATATGTGTAGATTCTGAGCTTACACCAGAAAACAACCATATAGTCATTAAACATGAAGAATCATTTTTTATTGGTGCTAATAATGGAGTATTTTCTTTAATATTCAAAGATATAATACCGGAAAATATATTTGAAATTAATTTACATAATAGCTTTAACTATAAGATATCTTCTGATGATTTATTTGTTAAAGTATTAGGACATATTCACAGATCTGGACCTTTAAATGTTGTTGGTACAAAAATCAATAATATTAAGGAAATTAAGAATTTAAAACCAGCTGTAAATCAAGAACAAAACCAAATTATAGGTAGTGTAATTTATATAGATAACTATGGAAATGTTATTACAAATATTACTGAAAAGCTTTTTAAAGAAATTTCAAAAACTAGATCCTTTACAATAAATGCCAGAAATGTTAAGTTCACAAAAATTTATAAAAATTACTCAGATGCAATTGATTTCAGCTTAAATAAAAAAGATCGAGAAGAGGATGGGAAGAAGCTGGCAATATTTAATACTCTTGGTTACCTTCAATTAAGTATTTATAAAAGCAACCCTTATACAGTTGGAAGTGCTAGTACGTTATTTGGTCTAAATTATAGAGATCCTGTAAGTATTTATTTTTAGTGTTTGTATTTAGTAGATAACTTTTATGAGTAAAAATTAAATTTATAGCATCAATTAAATATATTTGAAATAAAACACATGAAGTTTATTGTTTCATCATCAATTTTATTCAAAGAGCTCCAGATTTTAGGGGGAATAATTAATTCATCAAATACAATCCCCATACTTGACAATTTTTTATTTGAAGTAAATAACAACAAACTTAAGATTAGCTCATCTGATCTTGAATCTACAATGAGTTCAGAGATTGACATAGAATCTCAGTCTGTAGATAAAGTAGCAATATCTGCTAAACTATTAATAGATATTCTAAAGACATTTTCAAATCAACCTTTAACATTTATAAAAACCGAAAAAAGCACTATTGAGATTAGTGCAAATAATGGAAAATATTCTCTTGCTTATTTGGAAGGAGGAGAATTTCCAAAGCAAATTGAAATTTTAGATGCTCATGAAACTATAATTAATGGAATTGACCTTCGTAATGCAATAAATTCTACAATCTTTGCTTCTGGAACTGATGACCTCAGACCTGTTATGAGCGGGGTGTTTTTTCAATTTAATAGTGAATCTTTAAAGTTTGTTGCAACTGATGCTCATAAACTAGTGAAGTTTGAAACGTCAGAGTATAATTCTAAAGAAGTATCTGAATTTATTATACCTAAAAAACCCTTGCAGATACTTAAAGGAATCTTACAAACTCATAATTCTGAAATAACTATTCAGCATAATGATTCAAATGCAAAATTTATTTTTGGAAAAAGCTCAATTACCTCAAGACTTATTGATGGAAAGTTCCCTAATTATGAAGCCGTTATTCCAAAAGATAATCCCAACGTACTAACAATTGATAGAGAGCTTTTTTTAAACTCTGTAAGAAGAGTTAGTATTTTCTCTAATAAGACAACCAATCAAATTAGAATAAAACTTGCAGGCTCTCTATTAAATATTAGTGCTGAAGACTTTGACTATAGCAATCGAGCAGACGAAAATCTAGAATGTGAGTATTCGGGTGATGATATACAAATTGGTTTTAACTCGAAGTTTTTAATTGAAATGCTGAATAATTTAGATTCTGAAGTCATTACACTCTCAATGTCTCATCCAAATAGAGCAGGTATTATAAGACCAGTAAATGAAAAAGATTCATCAAAAGAATCAATAACTATGCTTGTAATGCCAGTAATGCTAAATGATTAGTCAACTGACTCTTCTATTCCTTTAGAGGCTAGCTTATATACACCTTTCTCAAGTTTTTTTCTAATTGCAGAAAAAGCGTCAAGAGTTTCGTTAATATCTTCAATATTGTGCGAAGCAGTTGGGATCAGTCTAAGTAGAATTAAACCCTTAGGTATCACTGGATAGACAACAATTGAACAAAAAATATGATAATTTTCTCTTAAATCTCTAACTAATGTCATTGCCTCAGGAATACTACCCTTAAGATATACTGGAGTAACACAACTTTGTGTTGAACCAATATCAAATCCTCTTTCCTTCAAACCAGATTGAAGTAAATTAACATTTTCCCAAAGTTTTTGTTTAAACTCAGGTCTAGTTTTAAGTAGTTCAAGTCTTTTAAGTGCTCCAACAACTAGTTGCATCTGAAGAGATTTTGCAAACATTTGTGAACGCATGTTATATTTCAAAAATTCAATTATTTCAGAATCACCTGCTATAAAAGCACCTGTTGAAGCTAATGATTTTGCAAAAGTTGCGAAATAAACATCAATTTGATCTTGAACACCTTGTTCCTCCCCTGCTCCTGCACCAGTTTTACCTAATGTCCCAAAACCATGAGCATCATCAACAAGAAATCTAAATTTAAATTTTTCTTTCAAAGCAACTATTTCCCTTAGTTTTCCTTGCTCTCCTCTCATTCCAAAGACTCCTTCAGAAATTACTAGTATTCCTCCACCAGTTTGTTCTGCAATTTTAGTAGCTCTTTCAAGATTTTTTTCTAAACTTTTAATATCATTATGTTGATATGTGAATCGTTTACCAAGATGAAGCCTAACTCCATCAATTATACATGCATGAGAGTCTATATCATAAACAATAATATCATTTTTAGTTACTAACGTGTCTATAGTTGAGAGAATCCCTTGATATCCAAAATTTAGAAGATAAGCAGATTCCTTAGAAACAAATTCAGCAAGTTCAGATTCTAATTTTTCATGAAGATCAGTATGACCAGACATCATTCTAGCTCCCATAGGGTAAGCACTTCCGTACTGATCAGCAGCTTTAGCGTCAATTTCTCTTACATCTGGATTATTTGCTAGGCCTAAATAGTCATTTACACTCCATGTAATAACTTTCTTACCATTAAACATCATCCTATTTGAAATTGGACCTTCTAGTTTAGGAAAGACAAAGTAGCCTTCGGCAATAGATGCCCATTTACCTAAAGGACCTTTATTTTTATATATTTTGTCAAATAAATCTTTCATATAGATTATATATAATTAATTGAATTTTTCTTGGGTTGATAAAAACTAGAATCATAGAAACCTTGATTGTTCATCCATTCATCAGAATATATTTTACTTAAATACCTTGAGCCATGATCAGGAAAAACAACTACAACATAACTTGAATCATCAAATTCATTTTCATCATTTAATATTTTTACGGCTTGAAAAGCTGCACCTGAAGTATATCCAACAAACAATCCTTCATTTAAAGTTATCTCTCTAGCCATATGAGCACTATCTGAATCAGTAACCTTTACAAATTTATTGATAATTTCAAAATCAGTTGCAGAAGGTACAATGTTTTTGCCTAATCCCTCTATCCTATATGAGTATATTTCGTTTGGATCTATTTGACCCGTTTCATGATATTTTTTTAGAATTGAACCATATGCATCAACACCAATAATTTTTATATCAATATTTTTTTCTTTTAAAAATCTACCTATTCCAGATATAGTCCCTCCAGTTCCACTACAAGCAATTAAGTGAGTGATTTTTCCATTTGTCTGATTCCAAATTTCTGGTCCAGTAGTTTGATAATGAGCTTCAATATTTAAATCATTGAAATATTGATTAATGTAAACAGAATCTTTAATTTCCTTAGACAGTTTCTTTGCAACCTCATAATATGACCTTGGATCATCGGATGATACATTTGAAGGACAAACATAAATTTCAGCACCTAAACATTTCATCATATTAATTTTATCCTTAGATGCCTTTGAGCTTACTGCCAAAATACATTTATATCCTTTAAGTAATGAAACTAAAGCTAAGCTAAAACCAGTATTACCAGATGTTGTTTCAATTATAGTACTTCCTTTCTTTAAAATACCACTTTTTTCAGCTTCATTAAGTATATGAAGAGCAATTCTATCTTTATTAGAGTGACCAGG